>OGYT01000385.1_pt1 | contig 34960 bp, 36 predicted proteins | sample 1576631 | NCBI WGS metagenome assembly OGYT01 (sample SAMEA3541588, study PRJEB24748) | human gut metagenome | biome: human gut; feature: human-associated habitat; material: faeces | place: China | collected 2012
CTGCAATCAGTGCGGTAACAAAGTTGCCGCCGTGATTGAACGCCTCATTTTTGCCCATCTGCGCGCTGAACCCGCCCTGACCGGTCAGCCCCAGGGTAATTCCGGCGATCAGCGGACCGACAAACGCCGCACAGATACCGGTGACGATTTGCGAAACAGCGACAATGCCGCTCTGCTGGCTAAACCAGAGCAGGAGCGTGCTAAGGGTGATGAGCAGGCACACCAGCGCCAGCACGGTCCGCTTGCTGCGCGAGGTGTCGGTGATGAATCCCGCCGGCAACGTAGCGAGTAGTCCCGCCAGCCCACCGGCCGTCATCAGGATGCCGATATCATCGGGGGTCCAGTGGCGTTCGGTCAGAAAAATACCGAGAAAAGGACCGAGGCCATCGCGGACATCCGCAATGAAAAAACTTGTCAGGCACAATGCCCGCAGCGAACGAAGAGACATACTTCCTGCCTTTGTCTGTTATCGCCTGTAAAAAAGAAAATGTAGTATACCGGGTATTTTTGAAAATCAGATGACGTCTTAAAAAAACATGCTTTCCGAACTTAAACAATTCATAACGGGGTCTGTTTTTTCGCTTTACTCATTATCGCCCCTGACTATACTGGCAATAAATTTTCACAGGAGTCCTTCGTTGGAAAGTTATTTTATCGTCGATACGAAGGTAAGCTAGCGCGATTTTCTCGCTGCTTACCTGGAACGGTGGGCAGCAATCCTCTTTAAGCGATTGTATCCCGACACAGTAAGAACCACTCAATTTGTGGGGAATCGCATGTTCATGTTTACTCATTCACTCTTTCCGCCACCGTTGTCCTGACACGCTTAGCATTTAAACGGCGTTATGATGTGCTTAGCAAAGCACTGACGCTTATTATTTAATAACGTTAACAGGCGACAGGCTGATGTTCCCTTATATCTCTCATCTGCTCGCAGCGATGCTGCTGGGCGCAATTATTGGCGCGGAAAGACAGTGGCGCCAGCGTATGGCCGGGCTTCGTACCAATGCACTGGTTGCCACGGGTGCGGCAGTGTTCATTCTAAGTTCGGTATCGACTTCTCCTGATAGCCCGGGGCGAATCGCAGCGCAGATCGTCTCCGGAATCGGCTTTCTTGGCGCAGGCGTCATTATGCGTGAAGGAATGAATATTCGTGGTTTGAATACCGCCGCAACGCTGTGGTGCTCGGCCGGAATTGGCGTACTGTGCGGATTAGGCCAGTTCTGGAATGCCGCCATGGCCAGCCTAATTATTCTCTGCGCTAACATATTGCTTCGCGAAGCCGCGCAGCGAATTAATCAACTGCCCGTGCTTCATGAAGGCGAAAAATGCTATGTCCTTAAAATCACCTGTAATGATGAGCATGAAGATGCGGTGCGGCAAAGCGTCGTAAACATGGCGAAAGAGTTGACGTTAAGTCTGAAAGCGATTTATTCCGCTACTGCGCAAGCAGAAGGTAAAACTGAAATTCGCGCGGAGGTGATGACCCGGGAGGAATACCGAAAATTACTCGATATGATTATGGGGAATATGGGCGGGAATAAAATTATCGCGTCCGTCAGCTGTCACGCAATATAAAGCCTAAACCGGGCGTTACGCCCGGTTTAGGCTTTGCCGTTTAGCCGGAAACGAACGGTGACGCGGAGATATTCATAAAGCTGTGCTGATTTTAGCCAGGCGTTTCATCATTTCCGTCGTCAGGAAGAGCTGCTCGCTGCCCACAAGATGGGACAATTCTTGTTTAGCGGATTGCCAGACCGGGATGAGCTCCTCGAGCAGACGCCAGCCCTCAGCTGTCAGGATGAGTCGTTTCCCTGCACGTCCACGGCCTCCAGCCGAGTCGATAATGCCGCGCGATACCAGACTGCGGATATTTCGACTCAGCGTGGTCGCATCCACCCCGGCTCTGGCGGCGAGTACCGCAACGGTTTCATTTGGGGAACCCCCGATGCCAACCAAAAGGCTGAACTGCTCGGCGGTCAGCTCAAACGGTCTGAAGCAGGCATTGTAATAGCGCGTAATAGCCCTGGCGGTAGCGCGCGCCTGAAATGCCGGGCAGACTTCCGGGATGGTCTTCAACAGCGCAACATCAATGTTGTTCATCATTTCATCTCGACAATCAATGCTAAAGTTAATACTGTATATACATTATTTGTCATGCTTATGGAACGCCTATGCCAGCCTTTGTTCATATCAACTTACGCGTTATTGATCCAGCCAGACAGGCCAGCCTTGCCCCCCGCTTCACGTCTGCATTAGAAGAGGCAGGAGGTAAAATCGTTCATTTTGGTGCTGTCGCACAGCTCCTGGAAGGGGAAGTGGAGCCGTTACCCTATGCGGGCATTTTTGAATTCCCTACCCTGGAGCTGGCCCTTGCCTTCTATCATTCGGAAAAATATGCGCCGATTAAGGCTGAACGCCAGCTCGCTCAGGAGGCGAGAATGTTCATTGTCACGACGGAATGACGGAATGACGGAATGACGGCCAGGTTTCACTGTACGCCTATCACATAACCGAAATTTGTACCCGTTATGACAGCTTGCTCTCTGTTTTCCTGAAATTAACGGTCTACCCTGAATTGTGTAAAAAACACTCAGGAGGGACAAATGTATAATTCAATTTTGGTTCCAATTGACATTTCGGAGGATAGCCTGACGCACATGGTTATCCCCTTCGTTCAGGCACATACAGCACTTAACACAGCTAAAGTTCACTTTCTTACCGTCATTCCATCGCTTCCGTATTATTCATCATTAGGCCTGGCCTATTCGGTAGAAATGCCGAAGCTGAAAGAGTTCCAGCACGCGGCCTTAGCGAAGCTGGATGAAATCGTTAAGCAATTCAAAATTCCTCCAGACAAGGTACAGACTCACGCCGTGACGGGATCTCCAAAGGATCAAATCCTTAAGCTCGCTGACACGATCGATGCCGACCTGATTATCATCGCTTCCCACAAACCTGACATATCGACGTATCTGTTGGGTTCGAACGCTGCGGCAGTGGTTCGGCATGCGAAATGCCCTGTCCTGGTCGTGAGATAGAAAGCGGCGTTACGCTCGTGGATACGAACGGATAGCGGATAACAAAAACCGGGCGCGAAGCCCGGTTTTTCATTTACGCAGCCCTGAGTGAAAGCGCGATTTAGAGATTTACTCTGTTGGCGTTTAAATTTAAGTCCGTAATGGCGGCCGGTTTTCCAAGTAAGTAGCCCTGAACTTCATCACATTTATTCTTTTTTAGAAAAGACAGCTGTTCGGCGGTCTCCACCCCTTCTGCGGTTACCGCCATGGAATAGGCTTTCCCCAGGTCGATAATTTTCTCCACGACTGACTGGTTCTGCGGCGAGTCCCCCAGGGTAAAAATAAAGCTCTTGTCGAGCTTAAGCCCGTCAAACTGAAACTTCCGCAGATAGCTCAGTGAGGCATAGCCGGTACCGAAATCGTCAATCAGAATGCGGACGCCCATTTTTTTGAGAGACTTCATGGTCTGCAAGGTTTTTTCAGGATCGGATAGCGTAACATTTTCAGTCACTTCAATTTCCAGCCGGTTGGGTTCAAGCCCCGTTTCGTGAAGGATCTCTTTTATCCTTTCGGCAAGATCGCTTGCCTGGAATTCGATAGCAGAAATATTGACGGAGACCGATAATCCCGGCAATTTGTCTTTCGTCTCCGTACTGGCTTTGCGTATGACCCAGTTGCTCAGGCTAATAATCAGCCCGGTTTCTTCTGCCAGCGGAATAAACTGATCGGGCATTATGGTCCCCCGAGCCGGGTGCTGCCAGCGCACCAGCGCTTCGACGGCATCAATAGTAGAATACCGGAGGTTATAACGCGGCTGGTAAACCAGGTAGAGCTGTTCTTCGCGAATCGCGGTCTTGAGTTCTAATTCCAGTTTCCTGCGTTCGGTCAACTTTTCCGACATATCCGGGCGGTAATAGACCCATCGGTTTCTGCCGGATTGTTTCGCCTGATACAGCGCAATATCCGCGTAGCGGAGAAGATCGTTTGCGCTGCTGCTATCCCGGGGAGCCAGCGCAATGCCCATGCTTACGCCTATCGCCACATCATTGCCCTCAATGGCGAAAGGACGGTTAAGTTCTTGCACGATGCGACGACACACCTCCTCAATCTGGTCTTGCTGGCTGGTGTTGCCGAGGAGAAGCATAAATTCATCCCCTCCCTGCCGTGCGACAAAATCACCTCGACGAACGCAATCTTTAAGACGTGAAGCGACCTCGCCAAGCAGGGCATCGCCGGTGGAGTGCCCGAAAATATCATTGACGGGTTTAAACTTGTCTAAATCAAGGCAAATCATGGCAAAGGGATAGTGGTTAAGGTCTTCTTTCGCTAACTTGCCAGCCAGAAATTCCTTAATATGATACCGGTTCGGCAGACCGGTTAATTCATCATGGCGTGACAGGAACTCCACGCGTTTTGTTGCTTCAACTTCCTGAGAAACGTCGGTTGCCGCGCCTCGCAACACCACCGTTCCATCAGGCTGAGCAGAAAATTTTGCCAGAAGCGTGCAATATGAGGTGGATTGTTGCGCGTGAGTATAAGGACAGTTTTTAAATTCAAAGCGTTCGGTTAAGTCCCGCTGCCTGGCGCAGTCATGTGATAATCCGCTTGTCGACGGAAAGAGTTCATCTAACCTGCGGCCTATCCATTTGCTATTTTCATATCCCGTTATTGTAGAAAAACGACCCGATAGCCACGTTATCCTTAAAGATAAATCTGTTTCCCAGAACCAGTCGCTGGTTGTTTCACTGACGTCCCGAAATCGTTTTTCACTCGTAATAAGATTCAACCGCGCCTGCTCGAGGAGAAAAGTATTTTCATCAAGCATTCTCGCCTTGTGCATAATATGGCGCATTAATATCACCGTCATCGATACCGTCAGAACGACGGAAAGAATGAGCAATGGCAAAAAATAAATTATTAACGCCTGGCCGGGATTTTCACCGTCCCAGATAATTTTCACATCCCCATTCTGGGTGCTTAAGGTAAATTCTGTCTGATTATTTATTTGAGAAGTGGCTGTAGCGGGAGAAGTACGAACGTTCTGGATACCGGCATCCTGCCCAATCGTGAGGAGTTTTTTAGCCGTTAACTTGTCTATAAACACCATTGTCGACGGTTTTCCGGGCAGGGTTTGCACGCTCGTATCATCGCCCGTCGTTATCCATTCCGCAGAAACAATGGCCGGCACGGAATCGATAAGCGCTAGCACAGAAACCGGCACTCCCTTTTTTATACTCAACTCATGGAGTAAACGGTCTTTGGTTGATTTGTCTAACCAGCGCTCCAGCTCCTGAAGCTTCAGCTTCCCGTCAACGACGCTGTATCGAGTGCTCCCTTCCGGCGAGAGAACAAACACCCCTTCGTAGCCAAAGTTGTCATACAGGGATTTGCCCAGGTTCTGCTTATCCCATGCCCAGTGAACGTCAGTGTTCAGATGAAGATGTTTGTAGGCATCTCCCCACTCGGCATTGTCTTTCAAATGACTTCGCATGCTTTCCTGGCGGGTATCGAGGGCTTTCCTTAACAAAAATTCATCATGCGTGTCGCTGATTTCATTCACATTATCTTTTATTATTAGCAGGGAAATTATTGCCGCAATAAAAATACTTATCAACAACGTTACAATATAGGTAAAGGTTTTATTTATCAGGCCTTTAGAAGGCTCGGTGTCGGTGAAGCCCGGATTGTTCAGAGGTAGGGTCATCTTTCGCCTTCTTAACTGCTACTACGTCGATTTGTATACCACTTTCATTTATCGGCACAAAATAACAAAAATTTATAGCTAAAAATATGAGATTAAAGAATATTTGATTTCTCTAACCCAGATCAAATTATTAATCATTAACTCTTTTACTACCTAAACTCGATAAATTAAATATACTGTTCGAAGTAAGTTTTAATCTCACCTGTTTTATTTATAAAGAACGCATATTAAAACTTTTTTTCAGAAGACGTTACAAGCACGTTGGAGCCTATAAAAAAACCAGGCGTAAAGCCCGGTTCTTTTTTCAGACGAGGCTGGCTCTATTCGCTCAACCCGCGATTTTCCAGCATCGGTTCAATCTTCGGATCGTGCCCGCGCCACTGCCGATAAAGTTCAGCCAGATCCGTGCTGTTACCACGGGACAAAATCGCCTCGCGGAATTTTTGCCCGTTTTCACGAGTCAGGCCGCCCTGTTCAACAAACCACTGATAGCCGTCGTCCGCCAGCATTTGCGTCCACAGGTAGGCGTAATATCCCGCCGCGTAGCCGCCGCCGAAAATATGGGCAAAAAAGCTGCTGCGATAGCGCGGCGGTACGGCGGGCAGATCCAGCCCCTCTTTTTTCAGTGCTGCCGCTTCAAACTCGTCAACGCTCGAAACGGCTTCGCTAATCCCGTGCCAGTTCATGTCCAGCAGCGCGGCAGCCAGCAGCTCCGTCATGTCATAACCCTTGTTGAAATGGGTCGCGTTGAGCATGCTTTCACGCAGCGCCTCCGGCATCGGTTCACCGGTTTCGTAATGGCGGGCGTAGTGGGTAAACACCTGTGGATGGCTGGCCCAGTGTTCGTTGATCTGCGACGGGAATTCAACGAAATCGCGCGGCGTATTGGTCCCGGAGAGCGTGGCGAAACGCTGGCTGGCAAACAGACCGTGCAGCGTATGGCCAAACTCGTGGAACAGGGTGATCACGTCATCCCAGGAGAGAAGCGCAACGCCGCCGTTAGCCGGTTTTTGGTAGTTACAGACGTTGTAGATCACCGGACGGGCAGCTAGCTCGAAGGATTGCTCGACGAAATTCCCCATCCAGGCCCCGCCCTGCTTGGAATCGCGGGCAAAGAAGTCGCCGTAAAACAGCGCCATGCCCTCACCGGTGTGGTCGAAAATTTCCCAGACGCGGACGTCCGGGTGATACACCGGGATATCGAAGCGCTCCACAAAGCGGATGCCAAACAGCTGGCTTGCGGCCCAGAATACGCCGTCGTGCAAAACGGTATTGAGCGCAAAATAGGGTTTGATTTGCGATTCATCGAGGGCATATTTTGCCTGACGCACGCGCTCGGCATAAAAGGCCCAGTCCCAGGCCTGCACGGTGAAACCGCCCTGTTCGTCATCAATCACTTTCTGAATATCGGCCTGCTCGCGCTCAGCACGGGCACGGGCGGCAGGCACAATGCCGCGCATAAAGGTCAGCGCGGCGTCCGGAGTTTTCGCCATCTGGTCGGCGATGCTCCAGCTGGCGTAATCCTCAAAGCCCAGCAGGCGGGCCTGCCGCGCACGCAGCGCCGTAAGGCGGAGGACCAGATCGCGAGTGTCGTTTTCATCCCCTTTCTGGGTGCGCGTCCAGCCAGCGTTGAACAGGTTTTCGCGGGTCTGACGATTGCGCAGCGCGGAAAGCGCGGGCTGCTGGGTCGTGTTCAGAAGCGGGATCAACCAGCGATCGTTTAGCCCTCGCTCCGCGGCAGCCTGCGCCGCGTCGGCAATCTCGCTGGCGCTGAGCCCATCAAGCTGGTGCGCGTAATCCACCACCAGCCCACCCGTCTTATCGGCAGCCAGCAGACGCTGGTTGAACTGGCTGGTCAGGGTCGCCGCCTCGGTATTCAGCGCCTTCAGCTCGGCTTTTTCCGTTTCATTGAGACGCGCGCCGGCCAGGATAAACCGCTGATACGTCTCCTCGACCAGCCGACAGGATTCGGCGTCCAGCGCGGCACGGTCCTGCCAGACGCTCTCCACGCGGGCGAAAAGCACGTCATTCAGCCAGATGTCGTTCGCCAGCGCGGCAAGCTCGGTGGAGAACTGTTCCTCAAGCTCCTGCAGGTACGTATTGGTATTCGCGGAGGTCATGGCGAAGAACACGCTGCTGACGCGCGAGAGCATGGCACCGCTTTTCTCCAGCGCCAGCACGGTGTTGGTGAAGTCCGGCGCAGCGGTTTGGGACACAATGGCGTCTACGTCCGCCCGCTTCTGGCGAAGCGCTTCATCGAAGGCCGGGCGATAGTGGCTATCGTTGATTTCATCAAAATGGGGGGCCTGATAGGGCAGCAGGCTGATGTCAAAAAAGGGATTCGTGGCCGTCATCTTTCGCTCCTGAGTACGGGTATCCTCCCAGAGTAGGCCAGGCCGCCATCCCCTGCAACGCCGTCATACAAATGTTGCCTTAACGCACCCTCTGCGGCCGTGCTATGTTAGTACAACACAAAAAGCGTTGAGGAACAGTGAGATGATTATTTTAGTTACCGGGGCAACGGCAGGTTTTGGTGAAAGCATCACGCGTCGCTTCGTCGCCAACGGGCACAAGGTTATTGCCACGGGCCGTCGTCAGGAGCGCCTGCAGGAGCTGAAGGACGAATTAGGCGACAGCATCCTGACCGCGCAGCTGGACGTGCGTAACCGCGCGGCCATTGAAGAGATGATTGCCAACCTGCCCGCCGAGTGGCGCGCCATCGACGTGCTGGTCAACAATGCCGGTCTGGCACTGGGCATGGAGCCAGCCCACAAAGCTAGCGTTGAAGACTGGGAAAACATGATCGACACCAACAACAAAGGGCTGGTCTATATGACCCGCGCGGTGCTGCCGGGCATGGTCGAGCGCAACCGCGGCCACATTATCAACATTGGCTCCACCGCCGGAAGCTGGCCTTACGCAGGCGGCAACGTCTATGGCGCGACGAAAGCGTTTGTGCGCCAGTTCAGCCTTAACCTGCGTACCGACCTGCACGGCACCGCCATTCGCGTCACCGATATTGAGCCGGGTCTGGTGGGCGGCACCGAGTTTTCCAACGTGCGTTTCAAAGGCGATGACGCGAAAGCGGGCAAAACCTACGAAAATGCTAACGCGCTGACGCCGGAAGATGTGACCGAAACGGTCTGGTGGGTGGCGACGCTGCCAAAACACGTCAACATCAATACCGTGGAAATGATGCCAGTCAGCCAGAGTTTTGCAGGACTTAGCGTCCATCGTGGCTAAATCCGCCCTTCCCGGCCTGCGGGCCGGGGCTGTTTCGGGTTATAAAAGAATGGTAGTATGTTCAGGCTAACTCTCTGAGAAATGACAACTCATGGCCGCTGAATCGCAACTCAATCCCACCCAGCCCGTTAACCAGCAAATCTATCGCATTTTGCGACGTGATATTGTCCATTGCCTGATCCCACCGGGAACGCCGCTTTCTGAAAAAGAGGTCTCCGTGCGTTTTGACGTTTCCCGTCAGCCGGTACGTGAAGCGTTTATTAAGCTTGCTGAAAACGGACTGATTCAGATCCGCCCGCAGCGCGGCAGCTACGTGAACAAAATTTCACTCTCTCAGGTACGCAACGGCTGTTTCGTTCGCCAGGCCATTGAATGCGCGGTGGCGCGCCGCGCCGCAACGCTTATCAACGACAACCAGTGTTACCAGCTTGAGCAGAACCTTCACCAGCAGCGTATTGCGATTGACCGTAAGCAGCTCAATGATTTCTTCCAGCTTGATGATGAATTCCACCAGAAGCTGGCGCAGATCGCGGATTGTCAGCTGGCCTGGGACACCATCGAGAACATCAAGGCCACCATTGACCGCGTGCGCTATATGAGCCTCGATCACGTCTCCCCGCCGGAAATGCTGCTCCGACAGCATCATGATATTTTCAGCGCGCTGGAAAAACGCGACCCGAACGGTGTGGAAAAAGCGATGACGCTGCATCTGCAGGAAATTAGCGAATCCGTGCAGCTTATTCGTCAGGAAAATAGCGAGTGGTTTAGCGAAGAGTAATATTCGCCGCCCCTTTCGGGTGCGGCGGCGTGATTAGCGAACGACTAACACCGGGATCGTGGCGTAGCGCAGTATAGATTCCGCATTTGAACCCAGCAGATGAGTGGTGATGCTCGGATTTTTCGACCCGATGACAATCGCATCATATTCCCCCTCCTTGCTCAGCCTGATAATTTCATCCCGGACGTTGCCAAAACGCACCATGCTATGAATATTCTCTGGGGCGATATCGAAAAGTCTTTTTAACTCGTTCATTTTCTTACCGGATTCTGCGGTCATATACTCTTCAAACTTTTTAATATCGGCGTTGAACCCGCGCAGCAGAGACCGGCTGCTGGCAGGCAGAATGTTGACCAGGGTAATCGACGCGCCCTCTGCCTTCGCAAGGTTTGCCGCGTGGCGAACCGCTTTGTCGCTCAAATCCATTTCAAACACGTCTACAGGCATCAAAATGCTCTTATACATAAGCCTGACTCCTTATTCCGATGAAGGGTTATTTCCTGCACACAGGATGACATCGGGAATATAAACCAACCCTCAACGCTTCCCTGTCGAAACTATCAATTAATGAAAATAATGGTCCACTTTGTAAATTACCGTCCTGAACCGTCAGCGCCAGACGAAATAAAGAAAAAAGTGTGAGTTTGATCAAAAACAAAAACATGAAGCGCGGACAGGCGTATTTATATGCCCCGTGAACGGCATAACCCGAAATAGCGCCGTAACGAACAGGTTAGAGAGGAGAAAATACCATGATGACATACGACCGTAACCGCAATGCAATCACCACCGGCAGCCGCGTCATGATTAGCGGCACGGGCAAAACCGGCGTGATTAAAGCGATCCACAGCGACGGGCTGGATGCCGCGCAGGTGCGCCGCAGCAAAACGGTTGAAGTGGAAGGATGCGAAGGTAAGTTCGAACCGATTGAGTTGATTCGTCTGGGTATGCACTAAGCTGTGCGCAGACATGCCGCCGCGCACGGCGGCATGTGCTGAATTACCGTTGAGACGCGTACTGCGCCACGGTCGCTTTCGCGCCTTTTTGCAGCAGCGTCCGGTACGCGGTCATCACCGCAGCAACGAAGCGCGGCTCCTGCGGTAACTCTTTACCAAAGATGGCCTCAATGCCGAGCAGCGCGTTAACCCGACTTTCCCCTTCCGCACTTCCCTTCACCGCCGCCTGAATCACCGCCAGCTGCGGATCGCTCACGTCGATAGCGTTACCCTGCTCGTCCACGCCGCCAACATAACGCATCCACCCTGCCACGCCCAGCGCCAGCAGTGGGAAAGGCTTCTGATGCACCAGGTGCCAGCGCACGGAGTCCAGCATACGCTGCGGGAGCTTCTGGCTGCCGTCCATCGCGATTTGCCATGTCCGATGGCGCAGGGCCGGGTTGCTGTAGCGGGCAATCAGGAGATCGGCATAGCGACCTAAATCAACACCCTTCACTTTCAGCGTGGGCGCCTGCTCGTTAAGCATCAGCGTATGCGCGGCGAGGCGGTAGTTCTCATCTTCCATACAGTCGTTGATATGCGGGTAACCGGCCAGATAGCCCAGGTACGCCAGGAAGGAGTGGCTGCCGTTGAGCATGCGCAGCTTCATCTCTTCAAACGGGATCACGTCTGACACCAGCTCGGCACCGGCTTTTTCCCACTCTGGACGTCCTGCCACAAAGTTATCCTCGATCACCCACTGGCGGAACGGTTCACAGGCGACCGCCGCCGGATCACGCACGCCGGTCAGCTGCTCAATTTTATCCAGCGTATCGGGAGTGACCGCCGGCACGATGCGATCCACCATGGTTGACGGGAAGGTGACGTTAGCCTCGATCCAGTCCGCCAGCTCGCCGTCTACCGCTCGGGCGTAAGCGCAGGTCACATTGCGCATCACGTGGCCGTTCTCCGGCATGTTGTCGCAGGACATCACGCTAAACGCGGGCAGACCCGCCGCTTTGCGACGCGCCAGCGCTTCCACCACCACGCCCGGCGCGGATTTCGGCTGGTGCGGGTTTTGCAGGTCGGCGACGATAAACGGGTGATCGAGCATCAGTTGTCCTGTCGCCGGTGAGTGGCAGTACCCTTTCTCGGTGATGGTCAGCGAGACAATTGCCACCTGCGGTTCGCACATCGCCGCCAGCACGCACTCCAGCCCGTCGACCTGTGCATGCAGCGCTTTTTTAACCACGCCAACCACGCGGGATGTCCATGCGTCAGCAGACATCTCCGCCACGGTGTACAGGTTATCCTGCGCGTTCAGATCGGCAATCTGCCGCTCGCCGCCAATCAGGTTAACCTCACAGTAGCCCCAGTCGCTGCCGTGCTCAGCGGCGAGGATGTCGGCGTATACCGCCTGGTGCGCCCGGTGAAAGGCGCCAAAACCCAGATGAACAATGCGTGGTTGAAGGCTGTCGCGATCGTACTGAGGCAGCGTCGCGTTGGCCTGTAATAAGGTGTTTTCCATGATTAAGACTCGTTAATTAGAAAGCCGTGGACCGCTGCCGCGCCTTCAGAAGCGGCAGCGCCTGCTGACTACACCAACTAGAATGGCAGTTGGGGTAAAAAAGTAACTGCCATCAACCATACTGATACTGCCGTTTGAGATTTTGATTTATATTAACTTTTGCTCATGTGGTGTGACATACAGCTAAAGTTGTGTGACAGGTCACGCAAGTTATGAACCACTAGCGCCGCGAGGAGACCGCGCCGTAACCCACACTCTCTTCTGGTGCGGACTCCGCTGCGTCTTGCGCCGCGTTCAAATCACGGTCGCGCACTTCCGGCATCAGGATCGCCGAGACCAGCCCAATCGCGGAATAGGCCACCAGCATGGCGACAATCGGCCACCAGGAGCCGGTCATATTGCAGAAGATCCCCGCCAGCACCGGACCAAAGCCCACCGCCACCAGACCGCCCGCCTCTTTCGAGATAGCCATACGGGTAAAGCGATTTCGCGAGCCAAACATCTCCGCCATGGTGATATTTTCCAGCGCAAACAGCCCCAGCACGGCGAAGTTATGGATAACGATGATCGAGAGCATGATTGTCCCCGGCGCATAGCTCTTATCGACGATGATCGACAGCATCGGATACGCGAGAAGAATGGCGGAGATATTGAGGATAATGTACGGCAGACGGCGCCCTACTTTATCGGAAAGCCAGCCCAGCAGCGGAATGGAGATAAACCCGAGAATGGAGCTTATCATCAGCGCGTCGGTCGGGATGGCTTTATCGAACAGCAGCGTCTGGACTAGATATCCCGCCAGGAACGTCTGGATCAGACCCGAGTTGCCCGCCTGGCCAAACCGCAGGCCGGTCGCCAGCCAGAAGGATTTACTTTTCACCATTGAACCGAGCGAAGTGTCCGGCTGCACGCTTTGCGCGTCGTTCACTTTCTCAAACACCGGGCTCTCTTTCAGGTTCATTCGCAGCCAGATGGCGAAAATCATCACCACGACGCTGGCGAGGAACGGCACGCGCCAGCCCCAGGCAATCAGCTCTTCACGGTCGAGGGCAAAGAACATTACCGCCCAGATCGCCGTTGCGCTCAGCGTCCCGCAGTTTGTGCCCATCGCCACCAGCGAGGAGATAATGCCGCGTTTGCCTTTCGGCGCGTACTCCGCCAGCATGGTCCCGGCCCCGGAGATCTCCGCCCCGGCTCCCAGGCCCTGGATGATACGCAGCGTCACCAGCAGAACGGGAGCAAAAATCCCGATCTGCGCGTAGGTCGGCAGAACGCCAATCAGCGTGGTGCAGATCCCCATCATGGTGATGGTGATAAACAGCACCTTCTTACGGCCAATGCTGTCGCCCATTCTGCCGAATATAAAGGCGCCGACAATGCGTGCTATGTAGCCTGCGCCGTATGTCCCCATCGCGAGGATCAGCGCCATCGCGGCTGACTGCTCCGGGAAGAAGATCTCGTGAAAGACCAGGGCAGCCCCCAGCGAGTAAAGCTGAAAGTCCATAAACTCCAGGGCGGTGCCCAGCCAGCCGGAAACGGCGGCTTTCACCAGATCGGAGGTGGTTCTTTGAGGTTGTGCTTGCGTCATAATGGCTATCTCTGAAGGGTAAGATGCGTACCACATAGAGCCTGTCTGCGCAGGCTCTTAACCGCGTAAATAATTATTGCCCGAACGTGAGCAAGACTTTGCAGCACTGCCGCTGGTCTTTCTCAAACAGCTCAATGGCGTCTGTTACATGGTGATAGTCAAATGCATGAGTGATCAGTTTTTCCGGGTCGATCAGCCCTTTTTTCAGCCAGTCGATGACGACCGGGAATTTGTTGGCATTGAGGCGCGAGGAGAAGATCGCCAGCTCTTTGCCGGTGATGCCCTGCTGGACAATCTGGCTTGGCTCGCTGGAGAAGCCCATCAGCACGATACGCGCCGCCGGAGAGGCCAGGGTTATCGCTTCCTGCAAAATCGCCGGGTGACAGGCGGCATCAATGATTAACGTCGGCTTGATGCCTTTTTCGTCCAGCGCGGCCTGCAGCGACTGTTCGCTGTTATTCAACACCCAGTCCGCACCGCTGCGCTGGGCCATTTTCAGGCGTTCGTCGATGCGGTCAACCACGATAACCTGCTTCACCTTATAGACGCCCTTCAGCGCCTGCACGGTGACCAGCCCCATCGGCCCTGCGCCGTAAACCAGCGCGACGTCCTGCCCGGTGGGGCAAGCCTGTCCCGTCACGTTGGCGGCGATGGTGAAGGGCTCCACCATGACGGCGTGTCTATCCGGAATGTCATCGGGGATAGGCCAGGCATTTTTAGCGGGTACCGCCGCGTATTCGCTGAAGCCCCCGTCGCGGTGTACGCCCAGCACCACCAGCGAGGTGCAGACGTTCGGTTTTCCGACGGAACACGGATAACAGTGTCCGCAGCTGATCACCGGATCGACCGAGACGCGCTGGCCCAGACGGGCGCTGTCTACGCCCTCGCCCACGGCGTCAATCACGCCAAAAAACTCGTGCCCGATCGTGCGTGGATACTTCGCAAACGGGTTATGGCCGCGATAGATGTGGCTGTCCGAACCGCAGATCCCCGCCAGCGTGATTTTAACGCGAACTTCACCCGGGCCTGGCTGCGGAAGTGGCCGCTCTTCAATCACCAGTTCGTTCGGCTGTTGAATCACTACGCTTTTCATCGTTCGCTCCTCGTTTACCAGTTCCACAGCGTGCCGTCTTCAAGACGGGCCACCGGCAGATAGGCCGGATCGTAGGGGTATTTCGCCGCCAGTTTTTCATCAAACTCGATGCCCAGCCCCGGCTTGTCGCCCGGATGCATGTAGCCGTTATCAAAGCGCCAGCTGTGCGGGAAGACTTCCAGCATCTGTTCGGAGTAGCCCATATATTCCTGGACGCCAAAGTTTGGCACCCACAGGTCGAAATGCAGCGCGGCGGCGTGGCATACAGGCGAGAGATCCGACGGACCGTGCGAGCCGGTTCGCACCTGGTAGAGCGAGGCGAAGTCCGCGATGCGACGCATCCCGGTGATCCCGCCCGCGTGGGTAATGGTGGTGCGGATATAGTCGATGAGCTGCTCTTCGATGAGCTGCTTGCAGTCCCAGATGCTGTTAAACACTTCGCCCACGGCAATTGGCGTGAAGGTGTGCTGGCGAATGAGGCGGAAGCAGGCCTGGTTTTCCGCAGGCGTTGGATCTTCCATCCAGAACATGCGGAATTCTTCAATGCTCTTGCCGAAGCGCGCCGCTTCGATTGGCGTCAGGCGGTGGTGCATGTCATGCAGAAGATGTTCATTGAAGCCGAATTTACTGCGCACCGCGTCGAACAGCTTCGGTGTGAAATCGAGGTATTTTTCGGTGGACCAGAGCTGCTCTTCCGGCCAGTCGCCTTTGGTCGCAGGCTCGTAGGCAAGTCCCTTCCCTTTGGCCATGCCGTAGGTGGTTTTCATGCCCGGCACGCCGCACTGCACGCGGATCGCCTTGAAGCCCATCTCTTTATGGCGGGCGTAATCTTCCAGCACGTCGTCAATGGTGTGACCGGTGGTGTGGCAGTAAACCATCACGCCTTCGCGGGATGCGCCGCCCAGCAGCTGGTAGAGCGGCATGTTGGCCGCTTTGGCTTTGATGTCCCACAGCGCCATGTCCACGGCGGAGATGGCCGACATGGTGACCGGACCGCGACGCCAGTAGGCGCCTTTATAGAAGAACTGCCAGACGTCTTCGATGCGGTGCGCATCGCGGCCAATTAGCTGCGGGCAGAGGTGGTCTTTCAGGTAGGAAGCAACGGAGAGTTCACGCCCGTTCAGCGTAGCGTCACCGAGACCGACAATCCCCTCGTCGGTGGTGATTTTAAGGGTGACAAAGTTCCGCCCCGGGCAGGTAACAAACACGTCAGCCGCGACAATCTTCATAATTCCTTTCCTTACATCATTTGTTGTGATGCTGGAAACTTACCCACTAACCAGACTACCATACAAGTATAATGATCATAAAATCGGCTAACGATCACAAAACCGGGGGATCAGGCCCGTCCCCATCCCGCCACAATAATCAGCATTCCGCACAGGGCAATCAGCGCGCCGGCCCAGTCGTACGCGCTGAGCTTGACGCCGTCCACCACGCGTAGCCACAGCAGCGCGGTACAGACATAGACGCCGCCGTAAGCGGCGTAGACGCGGCCGCTCGCGGCCGGATGCAGCGTTAACAGCCAGACAAACAGGGCCAGCGCGACGCTTGCCGGGATGAGCAGCAATACGGATCCCCCCTTCTTGAGCCAGAGCCAGGGCAGGAAGCAGCCGATGATTTCGCATAGCGCGGTGGCAAAAAAAAGCAGCGTCGTTTTGAGCATATTTCACGTCAGGTGAGGATTTATTTAGACATCATACCTGATGATATCCTTTACTTTTCCATACCTGCTCCGCGGGTATGCCGTCTTTTCGCTTTGGTGTAGAATCTGTTCGGGATAACTTGATTATCTGCACCCGTTTAAAAGGAAACGCTATGACCACATTAAGCAAACGCCTTTGTCTGACAGCCCTGCTGGCGCTGTCATCGTTCGCCTTTGCCGCCTCTGCGACAGCGGAAACCAGCAAGCTCATAATTGAGTCTGGTGACAGCGCGCAAAGCCGCCAGAACGCCGCTATGGACAAAGAACAATGGAATGACACCCGCAGCCTTCGCCACAAGGTCAACAAACGTGCTGAGAAAGAGTGGGATAAAGAAGATGTCGCTTTTGACGCGCGCGATAAGTGCCAGCAAAGTGCAAACGTCAACGCCTACTGGGAGCCAAACACCCTGCGCTGCCTGGATCGCCGCACTGGCCGCACGGTAGCCCCGTAATGTCGGCGCCCTGCGACGTTAAGCTTCGTCCGCTGGAGCGTGAAGACCTGCGCTTCGTCCACCAGCTCGACAATAACGCCAGCGTGATGCGCTACTGGTTCGAAGAGCCGTACGAGGCTTTTGTTGAGCTGTCCGATCTCTACGATAAGCACATTCACGATCAGAGTGAACGTCGTTTTGTGGTGGAGTGTGAAGGCGAAAAAGCCGGACTTGTGGAGCTGGTTGAAATCAACCATGTTCACCGTCGGGCGGAGTTTCAGATCATCATCTCCCCTGAACATCAGGGAAAAGGCCTTGCCTCACGGGCAGCGAAGCTGGCGATGGATTATGGATTTAACGTCCTGAACCTCTACAAGCTTTACCTGATCGTGGATAAAGAGAACGAGAAAGCGATCCATATCTACCGCAAGCTGGGCTTTATGGTGGAAGGCGAGCTGATTCACGAGTTCTTTATCAACGGCGAATACCGCAATACCATTCGCATGTGCATCTTCCAGCATCAGCACCTGGCCGGACACAAACCGTCAGGCGCCAGCCTGCTGAAACCGACCGCGCAGTAACCTGCGCGGTTTTATTCTCAGTAGTATTCAATCGTGTTTTTTATGGTGTATTTGCGCTCAACGGCAGGTTTGACGCTATCGTCCGTGATCGTCAGGTCGCAGCTCACCGGATTATTGTGTCGATCGTAATCGCAGCTCTGCTTCACGTTGCCCAGCGGCTTATCATTCAACATGCTCACCGCCGAGTAATCCATTCTTTTGCGAACGTCTTTAGACGGCGTCGACTGGACGGACAGGTGCTGATCCCCGGAGACGGTGGTTTTGCCCAGCGGGTAGCCGTCCGCATCGTAGCGATACTTCACTTCCATCTCTTTGCCGTGCGCCGCCACCACAAAACCGTTGTCGTCGGTATCCCAGGTTATCCCGGCTGACGGCAGTTCGGCCAGCTGGCATTTCCCCTGCAGCTTCACTTTTCGCTGCTGGGTTTCTGCATCAAGGTAGTAATTGGCATCCAGCACCAGCGCCACGCCGGTATTGGCCTCCAGGTCGTGCAGCTCCAGGGTATCGAAACACCCTTCCGTAGACACGGTGCCGGTGACCCGTTTGGACACTTCGCCCTTCTCGTTGAACAGCGTCTGGGTAAAGTCTTTCACCGGGCCGCGCAGCGGATCAAAATCAAATTCGTTCGAGAAACTCGCCATTTCGGGCGTAAACGACAGCGGCGCGGAGCTGTTGTCGCACCCCACCAGTGTTGCTGCCAGTAGCGTTATCGCTGCGTATTTCTTCACATTTATTACCGTACAGGGAGATTATTCCCAATCATATTAGCAAATACAGTTGTTTACACGAAGCCTGCTAAAATTAATCTCTACACAGAGAAAAGGAGCTACAGATGAAACGGTTACCCTGGATTACCGCCCTGCTGTTAATGAGTGCCTCAACGGCCGCGCTGGCGGCACCGGATTCCTGCGAGCGCGTGAAAAGCGACATTCAGCAGAAAATTATCAACAACGGTGTGCCTGAATCAGGTTTTACGCTGAGCATTGTGCCGAACGATCAGGCCGACCAGGCGGGCACGCAGGTGGTAGGCCACTGCGCCAACGACACCTTTAAAATTTTGTACACCCGTTCAGGCAACGGGGCTGCTGAAGCGCAGTAATTTACCCTCAATCCCCTTTGATTTGATAAGGATTAAGATTTAATACCCCCAAATCAGTAACACTCACCCCATCATTAGCCCGGTTATCATTTCGGGAAAAATAATACGTAATTATAATGATGGGGTGAGCCATGTCCGATACTGAACATCACGGCGGGATTAGCCGTCGAACTCTCGTGAAATCTACGGCAATAGGGTCTCTGGCGCTGGCCGCCGGTGGGATCTCGCTTCCTTTTGGTTTAAAAAGCGCCGCCGCGGCGGTGAAGAACGCCGTCCAGCCTGTTGAAGATAAAGTGGTGTGGGGCGCCTGCTCGGTCAACTGCGGCAGCCGCTGCGCGCTGCGTCTGCACGTCCGCGACGACGAAGTGTACTGGGTCGAAACGGATAACACAGGTGAAGATATTTACGGTAACCATCAGGTGCGCGCCTGCCTGCGCGGGCGTTCTATTCGCCGTCGGATCAATCACCCTGACCGTCTCAACTACCCGATGAAACGCGTGGGCAAACGCGGTGAAGGCAAGTTCGAGCGCATCACATGGGATGAAGCGCTGGACGCCATCACCGCCAGCCTGAAAAACGTGGTCAGCAAATACGGCAACGAAGCGGTGTATATTAACTACTCCTCCGGGATTGTCGGCGGCAATATCACCCGCTCCTCCCCTTACGCTTCGCTGGTGGCGCGCCTGATGAACTGCTACGGCGGTTTCCTGAGCCACTACGGCACCTACAGCACGGCGCAAATCGCCTGCGCCATGCCCTACACCTACGGCAGCAACGACGGGAACAGCACCTCTGATATTGAAAACAGCAAACTGGTGGTGATGTTCGGCAATAATCCGGCGGAAACGCGCATGAGCGGCGGCGGGATTACCTATTATCTGGAGCAGGCCCGCGAGCGCTCAAACGCGCGAATGATCGTTATCGACCCGCGCTATACCGATACGGCAGCCGGACGCGAAGATGAATGGATCCCGATCCGTCCGGGTACCGATGCCGCACTGGTGGCGGGTATTGCCTGGGTTTTGATCGACGAAAACCTGGTCGACCAGCCTTTTCTCGACAAATACTGCGTTGGCTACGACGAAAAAACGCTGCCGGAAAGCGCGCCCGCTAACGGCCACTACAAAGCGTACATTCTCGGCCAGGGCGATGACCGCACGGCGAAAACGCCGGAGTGGGCCTCACGCATCACCGGCATTCCGGCGGATCGCATCATCAAGCTGGCCCGGGAAATCGGCTCCGCGAAACCGGCCTATATCTGCCAGGGCTGGGGACCACAGCGCCAGGCGAACGGCGAGCTGACGTCCCGCGCCATCGCCATGCTGCCTATTCTGACTGGAAACGTGGGGATTAGCGGCGGCAACAGCGGCGCGCGTGAGTCGACATACACCATTACCATCGAACGTATGCCGATACCGGATAACCCGGTCAAAACGCAAATCTCCTGCTTCAGCTGGACGGACGCCATCGCCCGCGGACCGGAGATGACCGCCCTTCGCGACGGCGTGCGTGGGAAAGATAAGCTGGACGTGCCGATTAAGTTCATCTGGAACTTCAAGGACTTGAAGCGAGACCGCATTACACCTGAGGTCCTACATTGAGTCAAGACTTTGTGTCAGCCTTTGTGTCAGCCTTTGTGTCAGTGATGCCCCCAGTTCCAGTGCTTGTGGTGCTGATTGAGCGTCTCAACCACCAGCCTAAGGTGAGGGACTATTCGTCCGACCCCGGTATGTTGGACTCTCAGCAGGGCCTATGGGGGAGCTGTCGTCTGCTTAAAGAGTGATATGGGTCCTCACATTTTTCAGTCAAAAACTCATCGGACCCAGCGTCCTGACCAGCGGTCCCGGACCACCAGCACGACCAGTAATCCCAGCTTGACGAGGAAGACCACCAGATAGACTTGATGCAGGCTCATAGTCTCCCCTGTCATTGATATACTACCATACCAGAAATAAGGCCAAGACCCGGAGGTCCTGACCAATAGTTTTATTGTGGCGATTGGAACGATTGTACAGTAGGGACTTTACGTCTCACCCATTGCTCAGCTTCAGCTAGTGACCAGCACAGCCGCTTATAAACTCTGCGGGTCATCCAGATAGTCGCGTGATACCGCCCACCAGCTACAGGCTTTATGGATGTCTTAATCACGGATTACCACGGTCCCAGACGAGACGCTGTACGACAAACAGCAGAGCGTTAACACTGCCCGTCCCCATCTTGATTGTCGCCGCTGGTTCTGCGACTACGTGAACCTTACCGCGAATCTCAAGGTCATGAGACTGAGAGTTACCATCACGAGACAGGACCACATTGATATGTTCACCATCAGTACGCAGACAACCGAAACTCAGCGCAGTGAACCGTTTAGCCAGCACAAAGGCCCCACGGTCAGACCCGTTATAGTAGGCGATGTCCGTCCCCAGCATATCCTTGATAGCGTCTTCACCACCGAAGCCCTTAGAAGCAGCCAGTCGACCCAGAGCGCGAATCTCGTCCTCGTGCATCAGGATTCCGTAGTCAGACAGCGAAGCACCCATAGAGGACTCGGTGTAGGCATACAGTCCATCCAGCAGGGATTCTGCGTAATCGACCATCTTACCAGTAGTCACAGGGACTTCATGGTGTGTCTTCACCAGACGGGAGGTCATCAGCACGTCAACCATCTTGGAGTTAATGGACCGAACGACAGACTCGCAGATGTTCAGGGCGTCTTGCTGAAGTGTGCCAGTGGTGAAGCCTGAAAGGGTCTTAGCGTCCCAGAGCTTGGTTTGATAGCTGACAAGGATTGCCTGCTCAATAGGTTCGACAGTTACCTCAGTCCCAGCCGCAGCATTGACTACAGCAGGAGCCTTACCACCACCAATCGGAACGACCACAGAACGGTCAGCCAGCGTATGAGCAATAATCGGGGTCGGTAAGCTGTTACGGGTCGGCAGCAGTTCCACCGGGAAGGGGATGTTTGACTCAGCGTCCTGAAGTGCTGCATTCAGCATAGCCTTGACGGTCTTAGCTAACTGAAGCGCGTAGACTTGCGGCTCGGTAGCGGCCTGCTCAGAGACCTGAATGTTGTCAGTGTTGGTGATACGGGCTGGCTCAATGCCGAACTGGAAAGCGTCTTTAATAGTTGTCATGATAATCAATCTCCTTTGAGTCAAATACTTGAGGTCCCAGCTTAAAGTCCGGGACCGAATGTGGCTGTGATTACAAGCTGTCCATCCAGTTGTCCATGCCTTCAATCTCCACCAGCTTCGAGGCTCGTGAGCGACCAGTGGAAGACACAGCGTTGCGGATAGAGTCACCATAGGCCTGACGTTCAGCCTTCTGCTGGTCACGCTTCTGGTTAGCCTTAATGCGTTCCTCTTCGGTCATGTGCATCTCTGCCATACGCTCGGCAAGGACACGCTGCTCACGCTCAATGCGCTCTGCTTCACGCTGCTTATTAACCTGACGACGCTGGTAGGATGTAAGGAGGTCGTTACTGAAGAAGTTGCTAATCGTCACACCAGCTTCAGCGAGGGCCTCCAGCAGCTCCATAGACGCAGAGCTGGTAGGAGACAGTCCAGACAGGTAGCCCGGAATCAGGGTCTTTAACGCCAGTGATAACGGGTATGACTCACCGTCCAGCTTGCAAGTATTTGCGTAAAGGTCGATGTCGGTGACTTGGAGTTTCCAGTCGTTTTGGTCGAATAACATTGTTCGTACTCCTCTTGAGAAGGTGAGAACTATCGGTATCGCAGACACAGTTATGCCTACGGGTCTCCCCGCATCGGTCATTCTCAAAAGGTTTAAATAGGGTAGTGAGTAGGCGAGCTACTAACGGTTAGGTTTGATCACTCTGAACGATCAATTGAAGACACTATGATTGGAACAAACGATCAATAGGTATGTGGTTATTTGCTAATCTACGACCACCTTTACAAAGACACACAGGAATGCTTCATGCCTAAATTAGCTATTAGCATATTGCTTTACTTGGCCTGCTTCTATGCAGTTGGATACGGAGCTGGATATATAACAGGTGGGATAACTTGGCACACACTGTATATGCTTGAACGTATAATCACCGTAGCTTTATTTGCATTCGTTCCAGTATTTATCTTTTCAGTTTTATTAAACTCACCTAGAAGACAAGGAATAATAAAATCACTTTCTGTTGCAGCAATTAATATAATTCCTTCAGCTATCGCAATCCTTGTAGGATTTACTGACGCAGTGACCAGAGAATTTCTTACTTACTTTCTCGGTTAACTGACATATTGCGAATGACCAACTGTTCTATTAGCTCATTACGGGAATAAAATGGTCGGTCATTCGTAGCCTCTTTATCCACACCAAGCATCGACAATAGAATAGAAGTGGGAAGACCCCGGTAACGCAGGGTTAAACGGCCCTCAGGTGTGCGTGGGTCAATCATAGCCATTGTTAAAGTCTCCACTCACAGCGACCGACACGTAGCTCCTCAAACTCCTCTTTCGAGACGAGTTGTCCAGCCCTGTAGTGCAATACAGTGTGCTTCTTAATGAATGCCTTAGAGTCCGGCGAGATGTCATCCGAAGATGTTACAGCGGCCTGTACGGTGGAACTGGAGGTCATAGACACAAAGGCATCCGCTACAGCTATTCCGTACTCAAAGTCCAGCCACTCGCCAAACTTGATAGCCGCTACCGGGTCAGCAAGCCATGACGTACCGAGGCGACCCATATCGACTTTCTTTATGCCGCCATTTTTCGGCGTTATAAAGTAGCGACCTGTTTTAGTGCGGGCGAATCGGTAAACCATGGTCGACTCGGTGTCTTCTACCTTACCAATCTGGATACCGACCCGGCGTATCTCATCCAGTCGGAACAATCCGTCCTGACTGGTGAGGTCCTGACCGAAGATATGGATGGTGTATTCTTGTTGAGACATTTACGTGTACTCCTTTTGTTTGCACCCTGAAGTCGCACCCTACTGACCTACTCAAGCCCCCACGTAAAGGGAGACCAGCAGGCAACAGGACGCAAACAGAATGACTTGAGGTAATTGTGTTGTGGTCTGCGATGACCATAGAGACGAAGGTGCGACAGCGTGTCAGGACGACCAGATGGTGAGCGGTGATAGACTCAAGTCAAAATGAAGACACGAGAACGCTAACGGGCTGGAGGTCTGACAGAGGCTGTCTTGCTAGCCTTGGTATGGGAGAGCTTCCGCATGTCCTGACGCATCAGGCTCAGAGGCGGCTAGCCGGTCTCTCTACAGTGAGGGTTTATTCGGTTCTACACTTGAAGTCATCAGACTACTGGTTTGCTAGCGACTCCATGCGATGCCTCATGCGCTTCTATACAAGTAGACTTGATGGTCCGGGTCAGGACCTTAGTTGGGAAGACACGATGCTGGAAGACGCCTTGTGGATATCGTCTGGGGCATCGTGTTACTGAAGTCTAACTACAGGTTTCTTATTGGAATTGTGATAACACAATCCATCAAAGAGGACTCTAGTCAAGCCATAGCAACAATGGGTCTCCTCCAGCCTGCTGGTCATCTCAAAGCCCAAACCTCAGACACCACTGGTCAACCTCTTTGAGTTTCCGCCTGTCCACAATGGGTGTCAGACCTCAGCAATGATGTCTTGGTTCTTCAGTTATCCGCGCAGCGATTATCGCAGAGCCAACTTAAAGTCGGATGCGGTCTTCTGCTCCCCGCCTGTCAAAAGGGAAGATAACCTACGTTAAAGAGAATGGTCTCAGGCGCAAGGTGATTTAACACTAGGCGTATGCGGATGGTTTCCAATCGGTCCGCTACCGGAAGCCTGAGACTTAATGAATGTGGGTCGAGGAACTAAGGGTCCCCCTCCTATAGTGAGGGTATAATGCTTGCTAATTGTAACTCTTGTAAACTATATCAATTATAATATTTCGCAGAACCATATCTATCCTTAAAATGCTAGTTAAGCCCCTACGTTCAGGCGCTAGGCCACATTGACACCCCACTGACCCCGAAAGCTAACATCAGGTTTCTACGCTCGGCTGCCGGGAGGTCCTCTTCAGAAGGCCTGTAACCGTTATCATAAATCTCATGGTCAATATGCTTTGCCATCTCTATGTATTTCTTAAGGAGGTCGGCAGTTAATCCCCGGAATTGTTCGGAGTTTACCGCCAAGACACCTCTTGCAATATCGTCTTGGTTATCCAAATGATCCGCAGAGAAATTAAAGCTGGAAGTGTACGAATCGCCGTGAGCAATTGCATCTCTTACCTCAAGACACTCTTTGATAATTTGATAAGGCCTTGTCCCCATATAATTAGTAAAGCCGCACAATTTTAACGTTTTCTTGTGCATTGTCTTTCTGCACTCTGGTTTCGTCTTATCGTAACCGGGGTCAACCTGTTTTCTATAGAAGATGAACATAGCCTCAATAGCAAAGGCAGTGAATATGATACCTGTACGATAATGGTGCTCACGCTCCCACTCCTCGGTCGCCAGACCTGCTAACCCCAAACAGGTTTCAGCAGTAATCATACATTCATATGACGGCTTATTTTCTTTACGGACTTTAAACTCTTTAACCATTACGATTCTCCACTCACATCCCTACCAGTGCCAGATTTAGCGCATCAGCCAGACGTCCAACCGCGTGCCCCTTCCCGTACAGGTCGTAAGTGATTGACTGCGAGCTATGACCTAAGATGCCCTGAGCGTCCACCAGATTGACACCACGCTCTTTCATGCGGGTCGCCAGCCAATGCCTCAGACTATGAAGCGAGACGTTATCAGCGCCCGGCAGAGCTTCAGTCAGGACCCTTGAGTTAAACCAGCTAGAGTAGGCGCTCGGTGTCATCCCGAAGAGAGGACCATCATCAGGCTGGGCGTCTACCCACGACAGGAAGGACGTCAGGTCAAACCCATGCGCTCCGTTGGTCAGCGGTACAAGTCGGACTGAATGCTTGTTCTTTACGGACTTCCCGTCCCCATCTTCATTGATGTCGATACAAACCATATCGTCGATAGTAACAATGTCACGTTTAGTCAGGTGGCAGACCTCAGCAGACCGTGCGCCCGTGACCACAGAGACCAAAGTCGCCCATCTGCGAGCCTCAGAGGTCGTGTGAGCGGTATGTCGTGTGAACTGATACTCAGCCTCTACCCGGACAAGAAGTCTCTCCAGCTCCTCGTCAGTGAATGCTCTACGCTTGGAGTCGACATCCTTGGTTAACTTCATGCGCTCAATCGGGTTGCGGCCTTTAAGTTGCCCATTCATCAGACCATAGTCCAGACACATCTTCGCCTTGGTCAGTAGCTTGTTAATCGTCGACGGTCTCACCTCAGCAGACAGCATAGCGTCCCTCACTGCCAGCCACTCAGAGCGGGACATCAGGTCCATGCCAGAAGTAAGGAACCGGGATACGGTATTCAGTGAGGACGAGAGGTCCTTGTAGCTAGATGCCTTCAAGGTCTGGACCTTCTCAGCCAGCAGTGAGGACACAAGCTCAGAAAAACTACAGATAGCAGTAGTGACTTGACGCTCCTGCGTGAATACTTCTGGGCTGACCCCCTGCTCGTTACTCAGAATTGACGTAGAGCCGCCTATAGTTGAGTAATCTGTAGGGTTATTATCATCACCACCACTAACTAGCTTAATCAGACCGGAGGTATCGCCAGTGTCTACGCGCTGCTGCGCTGCGGTCAGGACTTCCAGCGCCAACCTTATGCCTTTCTGCTGGTCCAGACTCAAGGCTTGCGTGGCGGCTAGCTCTCTCAGGTTCGACTTCTCGTCGACCAGAGTAGCGACATCTACCCCATTCCAATAATCATCACTAGCGTCTGTCAGGAACTGCTCAGCCATGACCCGGAGGTGGGCTGTAAGAGCCTGTAGTGAGACTTCCGGCTCATCCAACATGAATGCCTTAGCTGTAGCGGCTAGCTCTCTCTGACGCATGACGGCGACTCTCCTGTCTGTACTCCGGGTCGATACTGAAAGAAATGGCTTGGTGTCCCCTTTAAGCCGTAGACGGATAGTATACCGACCATTGGCTCTGCGGACTACTTGCGGGACTGCAAGGTCCTTGATTTGTGTCAGCCTTGTGTCAGGACTTGGGGTGTAGACTTGCCCATACAGATAGGGAGAGCCAGAGAAAGAACTGGATGGATACACAGTATTATCATGATTAATGTCAGTCATATCAGGGCCTTAAGTAGCGTTAAGTCAACTACTTCAAGTCCGTCCATCCGTCTGACAATGGAGTCCATCTGGAACTACGCGGGCAATACCATCATCAACCAGCACTCCGATATCAATAAAACCCACGATATCCTGCAGGATGAAAGCAAGTGCGAAATGATTGTCGTCATCGACAATTTCATGACCTCGTCAGCGAAGTATGCCGATATCGTGCTGCCGGACCTGATGACCGTCGAGCAGGAAGATATCATTCCTAACGATTATGCGGGAAATATGGGCTACCTGATTTTCCTCCAGCCCGTGACCGCGCCGAAGTTCGAGCGTAAGCCGATCTACTGGATCATGAGCGAAGTGGCGAAACGCCTCGGGCCGGATATCCATCAGAAATTCACCGAAGGACGCACGCAGGAACAGTGGCTGCAGTTCCTGTATGCCAAAATGCTCGCGAAAGATCCTCAGCTTCCGTCATATGACGAGCTGAAAAAAATGGGCATCTATAAGCGCAAAGATCCGAACGGACACTTCGTGGCCTATAAAAAATTCCGCGAGAACCCTGAAGCCAATCCGCTGAAAACGCCATCGGGCAAGATTGAAATTTACTCCAGCAAGCTGGCAGAGATTGCGGCCACCTGGGAGCTGGCAAAAGATGAGACCATCAGCCCTCTGCCCGTCTACGCATCGACCTTTGACGGCTGGGACGCACCCGAGCGCGCGCAGTTCCCGCTGCAGCTTTTCGGGTTCCACTTCAAAGCCCGTACCCACTCGAGCTACGGTAACGTCGACGTGCTGAAAGCGGCCTGCCGCCAGGAGGTGTGGCTTAATCCTGTCGATGCCGAAAAACGCGGCATTAAGAACGGCGATACGGTGCGCGTCTTTAATAGCCGCGGCGAGGTGCGAATTGAAGCGAAAGTCACGCCGCGCATCATGCCCGGCGTGAGCGCCATGGGCCAGGGCGCCTGGCACGATGCCAATATGAGTGGCGATCGTATCGACCACGGCTCCTGCATCAACACGCTGACGACCCATCGTCCTTCTCCGCTGGCAAAAGGCAACCCGCAGCACACCAATCTTGTGCAGATTGAGAAAGTGTAGAGGGTGAAACACGAGACCCTGGTTTATTCTGTGGTCAGTATTATCGGTTAACACAGTCGCGCGGGCGTCATCCGCGCGAGCAAGGAAGGTTTAATGAAAGACGTCTCACATAGTGAATCGTTCGCGTTCAGCGCCCGGGTGCTGGGCGCGCTGTTTTATTTCGCTCCGGACAGCGAGCAGGCCGCGCCGCTGGTGAAAGCGCTCACCGCTGGCGAATGGGTTCAGGACTGGCCTCTGCCTGCAGAAACGCTGCAGCCCGTTGCCGATACGTTTGCCTCATCTTCCGATGAGCCGCTGGCGGACGCCTGGCAACGGCTGTTTATTGGTCCGTATGCCCTGCCCGCTCCGCCGTGGGGTTCCGTCTGGCTGGACCGTGAGTCCGTATTGTTTGGCGACTCGACCCTCGCGCTGCGCCAGTGGATGCGTGAGAACAATATCGCGTTTGAGATGCAGCAGAATGAGCCGGAAGATCATTTTGGTACTTTGCTGCTGCTGGCGGCGTGGCTTGCCGAGAATGGCCGCGAAGCAGAGTGCGCTCAGCTTCTGGCGTGGCACCTGCTGCCGTGGAGCACCCGCTTCCTGTCGGTGTTTGTGGAAAACGCCGGGCATCCCTTTTATACCGCGCTGGGCAGACTTGCTCAGCTAACGCTCGCGGACTGGCGAGCCGGGCTGCTTATTCCGGTTGCGGAAAAAACGCTGTATCTCTAAGGGATGCGGCTTGCTCGCGGTTGGCGGGCAAGCCTTTAGCTTATACCTCGCTACCTGATTCACTCGCACTCTCTTTGCTTTGAATGAACCGAAGTGCCAGATAGAGGTCTGGCGCCAGAATCATGTCATCATCATTCATTGTTGGCCGGCTATCTTTAAACCAGCGCGTTAATTCCGTTTTTCTGCCCGCAAGGATTAACGTAATCTGTCGACCTTTCAGATCGCGCTTTAACTCATTTATGGTTGCCAGAACGCTGATGTCTGAATAGGTGAAGCAAGCAACGGCATCAATGACCACCCATTTAGGCTGTACTGCTGCACCATCAACCAGGTTCAATACCCGACGTTTAAAATAAGCCACGTTAAAATAGGTCAACGGTGAGTTAAATCGATACATCAGCACGCCCGGGACCATTTTAATATCGGTTGTATTACCTAATGAGTGAATCATGCCATCGTCGTCAGTTCCCAGTAAGTGCTCAGAGGGACGAAACACCGTACGCAGGAACTGTAACAGGCCAAGCAACACCGCAAGGCCGATCCCCTGGATAACGCCGATAATTAACACACAGCCAAACGTGAAAAAGGCCAGGCGAAATGCCTGTTTATTTCTACGCCTCAGGTTCCATAACCCGCGCAGATCAATTAATGACCAGGATGCGTACATCAAAACAATACCTAATGCAGATACCGGAATAAATTGTAATGGCTGAGTGAAAAACACCACTACGATACCGATGAGTAAGGCTGCGACGATGGAAACCAGCTGGCTTTTCCCACCCACTGAATCATTAACCGCGGTCCGGGAATCGGCTCCACTGATAGCAAACCCCTGAGATAATCCCGACATGAGGTTCGCAATCCCCAGCGCCCGGAACTCTGCATCAGCATTAATTTCATAGCCATTTTTCGCGGCGAAACTGCGGGCGGTCAGCATCAGGCTGACAAAACTGACCAACGCCAGGTTCAGCGCCGGGATCACTAAATCACGCATCGGACCGGGCTGGAACGCGCCCCAGTTAACGACGGGTAAACCAGGCTGGAAGCCTTCTCCCCCAATAGTGGCAATACCATACTGTTGTGCAGATGTCGCCCATACCAGTAGCGTTGTCATCACAATGGCAATCAACGGTGCTGGCCAGTGGCTGCGATACGTTTTGATCGCCATTAAAATAATTAACGTTAAAAGCGATATGCCAACGGTTAATAAATGGCTTTCTGAAAGACGGCCTGGCAAGGCCATTATTTTCTCAATAACCTGCGCTTCGTCGAGTTTTATCCCCAACACCTTGCCTAATTGCCCGACAATAATCGTCACGGCAACGCCATTAAGCAAACCCGTAAGGATTGGATGAGAAAGCAGATCGGCAAGTGCGCCCAGGCGGAATTTACTGGCAAGCAGGCACCACCCACCCATCATCAACGTCATGATAATGGTCAGCTGCCAGTGCAGTTCGGGATTACCTGCAGAAAGAGGAAACACGACGGCTGCAATCACCGCGCAGGTCGTGGCATCAGGGCCCACAATAAGCTGACGTGAAGAACCAAAGAGTGCATACGCTATCATCGGTAAAACGCAGGAATAGAGCCCCACTATTGCCCCAACACCCGCCAACTCAGCATAAGCAATAGCCACCGGAAGCGCGACAGCCGCAACGGATAAGCCAGCTTTAACATCATTTTTTAGCCAGCTTTTATCGTAGGCTAACAAAGTTTGTAAACCTGGCATGTAGTTTAACAATTGTTTTCCGAACACGTTGTTCTCCGGACAGGAATATTAGCCACGTCATGCTGGCACACTTCTCAGTGAGGTTCTGGCTTTCAAATGCTCCGGATTAAGGCCGCCACTATTCAGAATCTAATAACAGTTCAACTATTTATTATTCTGACTGGTGTTAAACATAGTTCAAAAACGACCGCTTGTGACTATTCTTCGCATGGGAACGTATCGGCTTCAGGAGAATAATGCTGACAAACGCATGCCAGCTTATGCCCGTCAGGATCGCGCAGATAGGCAACATAAAAATCGGGGCCGTACGCGGTTCGTGTCCCTGGCATGCCTTCACTCTTTCCTCCCGCAAGAAGGCCTGCTGCATGGAAACGTCTGACAAGCTCCGCGTTAGCTGCACGGAATGCGAACATGATCCCGTTTCCCGCCGTTGCGGGTTGTCGGTCAAAGGGAGGACAAATACAGAAGCTAAACCCCTCATCTGGATTATTTTCATCTCCCCACATTGCCCAGTCCTTGGTCCAGGCAGGCAAGCGTGAATAGCCAAGCACTTTAAAAATCGCGTCATAAAACGCCGCGGCGCGCTGAAGATCATTTGTACCTATAGTGATATAAGTCAGCATCTTGTCACATCCTCTTTGCCTTTTTCTGAACAGCGATTATACCTCAGAGGCTATGATTTTAGCGGCGGCAAAAAGGCTGATTTTCAATCGTGTAAGCGCTTGGGGTAAGGGTTCGCAGAACATGTTCTATCGTAATTTCAGCCCCCAATCCGTGACGTGAATATCTCGAGTTTTGGTATGTATGCTAAAATTTATCCAGCTGAAGATCGAAAATAGTCCTTATAATTTCAGTACGTTAGCTAAAGTGAGCGAATATGGATAATATTCCACATAAGCAGACAGATCGGAAAAGATGGCCCACATGGCTGTGGTGCGGAAGTTTTTATCTTTTTACGTTGCATTGCTCTGCAGATGAAATAAATCTGTATTCAATAAATACCGGCTCATACGTTTATCATCTGACGCATAATCGAGGACAATACACGGAGAACTTTGAAAATAAGTTCATATCCGTTGAGAGGAAATTCTCGCATACGTCGAAATACAGTCTTGTGCTAGGGACAATGAAAAACAGCTTTAATGACAGATGCCTGGCTGCCGGCGTAAGAAGAGACTGGGTTGGATGGGATAACGGTTGGGTTTTTAAAGGAATCTATGGCTATGTAGGTGAATTTTTCTTTGATACTTTCGATGATTGTGGTGACCATGGTTCATACCATGATTTTAAAAAAGCAACGGGGATAGGATTTTCGCCCTATATATATCATGGGTTCCAGTATAATTTTACGTCTTATTTTGGAATGGATGTGGGTATTATCATACCTTCCGTGTTTGTCATTACGGCACAATGGAGCTTTAGATAAATCCGTCAATGAGGTGTAGAACGGGCTGGAAATGCCGAAATGAACCGCTTCACCGTTGTCTCTTTCTGAAACCGGTACCTCTACCTGCATCTGCAGGTGAAGCCAGTCGGTCACCCTGTACTCCAGCCCGGGCACAATGATTGCCGAGCCTTTTATCTCGCCCATTCCTCGCAGCTCGTCGCTGTCGGAGCTGATGGAATCGCTGCTCACGTCTTAATCTTTACGGCCAACTCGATAGCTCAGCGCGGCGCTGTAGTCCAGGTTGCCGATGTTGTTGCCGTAACCGATCCCTCTCGTGGTGCCGATAAAAAAGCCGTTTGCCATGGCGTACTCCACCACCTGAGCCGCACTGACGCGGGTTTTATCGGAACCCGAGTAGCGCGGCGCGACGTCCACGCCGCCCCCCAGCGTTAAGACGTTACCCTGACTCTGTTCTGCCGCCAGCGCAGGCATGGCCAGTAACGCCAGAACGAAGCCCGGCACGAGGTTTTTCAGGCTGCGGCCCGAAAGTAAATGGGGGAACGTATGACGAAGTTCGATGTTTCTCATTAAAGAAGCCCTTTTGGATTCAAATGACGATGCATGCGGTTAACCGCCAGAACGCCCATTTTGAATACCGACCCTAAGGTTCTTATGAGCCGAAAATGAAGAAACACTGAAGCGCGAGCAGGCGCTGTAAACCGGGCTGGTTTCCTGATACCGTTTTTTTCTTAAGATGTTCTTCATTCACGGTTGATACAGTTGCCAGTGTGAAAATTTTACTAATCGAAGACGACCTGGATCTCGGCAACGGCGTACGTATCGCCCTCTCGGATCAAGGATTTGACGTCATATGGGTACGCCGCAAAGAGGATGCGCTGCATCAGCTGGACGTCTGCGTGCCGGAACTTATTTTGCTCGACCTGGGGCTGCCCGACGGCGACGGCATGAGCCTGATGGCGCGTTTGCGCCAGCAGCTCAAGGGGATCCCGGTCATCATCCTGACGGCGCGAGGTACGCTGCAGGATCGCCTGTGCGGGCTGGATGCCGGTGCGGACGACAAATCCCCTCACTCTGACGTGGAGGTCACCCTCTTCACGCCAGCCAGCGGCTGGAACTTCTTTATCTATCTGAACTCACGCGGTTACTACATCCTGCCGCTGCTGGTCTGCTTCCCTTTTCTTCTGTTTCCCGCGTGGCTGTCAATCCGCATTGCGATGCGCCCCTGGAACAAGGTGGTCAATGAAATTACGCTACGCACGCCTGACGATCTCTCCCCTTTAAAAGCCGTTCCCGGACACAGGGAGCTTCGCCAGATGGTGGATGCGATCAATGACTTCCTTGCCAGAGTGCGTGAAAGCGCGGAAAGGGAACGGGTTTTCATTGCGGATGCCGCGCACGAGCTGCGTACCCCCCTCGCGGCGATGCGCATCAACGTGGAAGCGCTGCAGTCCTGGGTCATTAGCGAGAGCCAGCAGGAGCTGCTTGCGGGGGTGATTCGCAGCAACAGCCGGGCAGCGCGTCTCGTCAACCAGCTGCTTCTGATGATGCACAGCGAAGCGCGCATTGATACGGAAATGGAGACCGTGCCGCTGACGACGCTCATCCAGGAGCGAATGGCCGAGCTGGAACCGCTGGCCTCTGCGCGCAGGATAGAACTGGAATTCTTCGCCGAGGATGACATCTGGATCCCCGGCGTCAGGGAACGCCTGGTGTCGCTTATTGATAACCTCATTGAGAACGCCGTGAAGTACAGTCCCGAGGGCGGGCGGATTCAGGTCGACGTCTGCACATCAGATGGCTTCGCGCGGCTTCGCGTTTCAGATGCAGGGCCCGGTATTCCGGTTGAACTCCGGGAGCGTGTGTTCGACCGGTTTTTCCGCGACCCCAATCAGGTGCAAAGCGGGAGCGGGCTGGGTCTTGCCATCGTCAAAGCGGTGGCGCAGCAACACAACAGCAGCGTAAACCTGAGTACTTCCGCTGAAGGTGGCCTGATGGTGACGGTTGACTTCCCGAACCGCACGTTTTGCTAAATCAGAACAGGGGGTTCGATCGCAAATGCCGCAGATTGCTTCAAAATAATTACCGTATTTGTTATATTGTTGTTTATTGCTTATTCACCTCTGCGGTGCCAAAAAGAACAAGATTCACCGCAACCCAGGACAGAGAAATGTTAGATTACCGCTTCCCGACAGCTTTGCAGATGGTTCTCAGCGTAGCGATGGCGGAGCAATTGGGTGAACGTTCTACGAGTGCGATTCTGGCCTACGGCCTGGAAGCGAACCCGAGCTTCATCCGCAAATTGATGGTTCCGCTGACGCGTGACGGCATTATCGTCTCAACGCTTGGCCGTAACGGCTCAATTCATCTTGGTCGCCCGCCGGAAGAGATCACCCTGCGCGACATCTACCTTTCGGTTATCGAAGATAAAAAGCTGTGGGCGTCGCGCCCTGACGTGCCGGCCCGCTGCGTGGTCAGCGCTAACGCCTGCTGGTACTTCAAATCGATATCCGAAGAAGCCGAGGAGGCTTCGTTAGCGGTACTGGCCCGCCATACCGTGGCAAGCGCCCTCGACGCGGTCAAAAACGCCGACAGCAGCGGATGGGATCCGCTCCCCGACCTTATTGCCCAGTATCAAAAAACGTCGTAACGATCTTGCTGGCTGGCGCTGCGCTTACCCGGCCCATATTCAGATGTAAAAAAAAACCGCCTTCACAATGAAGGCGGTTTTTTATTATCTGCAGCATTCCTACGCGGGCAGAACGTCCCTTTCCTCTTTTTTCCCGCGCGTCACGAATTTACGCAGCGTCACGTAAAACACCGGCGTCAGGAACAGACCAAACAGCGTCACGCCCAGCATCCCGGAGAAGACCGTGATCCCGGTGACGCCGCGCACTTCTGCGCCCGCGCCGTGGCCGAGGATCAGCGGAATAGTCCCGGCAATAAAGGCGATGGAGGTCATCACAATCGGACGTAAACGCAGGCGGCACGCCTCCAGCGCGGCTTCCATAATGCCTTTGCCCTGAATTTCCAGCTCGCGGGCAAACTCCACGATAAGAATCGCGTTTTTACACGCCAGCCCCATCAGCACCACCAGCCCCACCTGCACGAAGACGTTGTTATCGCCACCGGTCAGCCAGACGCCAAACAGCGCGGAGAGCAT
>OGYT01000396.1_pt1 | contig 34502 bp, 43 predicted proteins | sample 1576631 | NCBI WGS metagenome assembly OGYT01 (sample SAMEA3541588, study PRJEB24748) | human gut metagenome | biome: human gut; feature: human-associated habitat; material: faeces | place: China | collected 2012
ATGAAGATTCCGACGTTACTAACTGAGCGTTGTATCTAATCGTGGGGGCAGGTCAGCCAGGGAACGTCATCCACTTCGCTTCCCCTTATTGCACTGGTTAGTAATATTTTTTGTTGTTTTTATCGTTTTAGTTAGAATTGTATAAAGTTTTTATATTTTTTTAATGATATTAATTATCAACACCTTTTTAACCAATTGAATATAATGATCTTACATAGATATACACATTCTGTGTTCGTATTATCTACATATTGATCTCTTGCCAGACTATTGTGTTTTTTTGATCTACCGGGAAAGCATCGAAATGGTACGCCGTTATGCCCAGCTGGCGCCTAACCATTTAACGGAACACGCAAGGCAAATTGACTCGATTTTTGCAGAAGATGTCCCAAATGTGTTCCATGAGAAAACATCAGCGAGAGGATGAAGTTGATAACTTATTGATTTTAAATGGTCCCTACAGGATTCGATATAAAAACGTAACAAACTGATTTTATTTAACTATACAGGTTATAAAAATCACACATACCCCCAAATGTACCCCCATATATTTTTCTATGGACGAACATTGACTATTTATCATGCAATTTGGGGCGCGGGGTGCTTTCTCACATATCGGTAATGTGCACCGATCCAAAATAGCACCAAAATTATGTACGGGAAAATTTCTCCGTATATATACAAAACTATGTTGGTTCAGTCAGTTCAGTTGGTTCAATTTTCAAAAGACGTTGTTTTATATAGATTATCTTCAGAAAAGTGAACCAACAAGCCCCCGATTTGAACCAACATTTGGCGAGTTGAACCAACATTCACGATATTTCAAACAGCAAAATCACACGTTCAGCAGGCGAATACTGTTACTGATTCTGCTGGCGCCACTCTTTTACCATGTCCTTCGAGACCTCCTTCTTGTAGCAGACAGGCGAATATCCTCCCGCTTTGCTCCAGGCGCTGCGGCGGCCGCATGAGCTTCCGTTCCGTGCCGTATTGAACGGACAAGCGCAGGTGCCTGGGTAGGATGCTATAGAGTCGTCGATAATTCTTTGCTTAACCTGGTCGTCAGTTAACTGGTTCGATTTGGCTATGGCCATATCTGACATAAAGACGAAAGCGGCAGCAAGTACGGAAACCGTGACTAATTTGATGTTCATTTGGCTCTCTCCGGGCTGTAGATGAACATCCAAGATATTCGTTGAAACATTAGTCAATATTGATCTTTAGCAACTGCTGGTGGCACCCTGCGAGAAAAGGTAGGTCAGGCTGGTGGCTGAATCTCAGACCAAATAATCCATATTCAACTCATCATCTTTTTGTAAGTGTCAGCGGCTTCCTGTGGGTCGAACTCTGTTGCCCGAGCCTGAGCGTTACTGCTGCTTTTGCTGGCAGGCTCAACGTTCAGCCGGCTGGTGTACATTCCGCCGACCTCTTTAGCGGCCTGTTCCAGAATATCGGCCGTCATTCCGTAGTTCTTCATGCTTTCGGCGTTTACAGCCATGCGGTCGAGGACACGCAGTCGATAGGCTTTGTTGGCGATCGGAATGTCCGAGGTCTCTTTACGGAAGCGTTCGCGGGTGGAGTTGAATATATCTACCCATTTTTGAGCCAGCCCATTGCTGCTGACCTTCGTCGGGTCATGTGATTCGACCTGCTGGCGGGTGATTTCAATGCCAAATGCCTCCCTTACTGACTCCACGACCTGAGAAGGCGTTTCGTAGCACGCAATGGATTGAACAATAAATATTTTGCACTCAGCCTTTAATGTCGCCATATTCCCCATCCGTCCAGAACTGTCCAGAATTCTCACAACCACCAGCCAGCAAATCACTCATCTGGCAGGCAGACGCTTTTTAAGCCTTATCAGCTCCAGTCTGGCGCGGGCCAGGTCAGCCTTTGCTTTCATCAGCTCCAGCCTCATGATGCGGTCGGTATGCAGGCTCATCATCCCGTAGAGAAGCGTCATTTCCCGCCATGCCTCTGTTCCGTACTCCGGGTCGCTTTGTATGAGCAGGCCGAGGTGTTCAGCCAGCAAGAGGTTCCGCACCCTGTTCTTTACCAGCGGGGAGAGCTCATCTCCGCCTTCCAGTGGAAAAAATGCCCGCCGGCTACGTTCTCCATGCTTAACCGCGTTCGTGTTGCCATAGGGTGCGCCAGAGCCGGTACGCTTTCCGCCCCATCCGGATCTTGATTGTTGGTCAGGTTTTTTCATTTAACGCCTCTTGGCGGCATAAACGGTACATTCCGATACAAATTATTGCGCAATTGAACGCTGAAGCCCTGGCATTTCTAAGCATTAAATCTGCGAATTGCGCACATATTTTTCGAATCACCACCAGCAAATACCAGTGGCGCTGCGGGTTACGGGCCTGTTTACTCATTGATTTTGCAAACTGCGCAATTCGCAATTTACTGCGCAGTGCGCATGTACCAGGTTTCCGCTTCTGGTTTCCAGTGGAAACTTTCCAGTAAGTGGAAACCTCGCCGGAAACCCCATCAGCTTTTCACTGGTACGCGCTTTATTTTTTGCGTACCAGTCTGCGTACTTCCGGATGTACCCTGCTGGCGTTCTGTTAATGTATGATAGCACTATCCTACATTAAGGAATCTCCCACCATGAGACTAACCAGCCGCAAAAAGACGATACTCAGCTACTTTGAGCCGGATAACCGGGAATGGGTGACGTGTGAGATCGGCGCACCTCCGCTCGATGTATCCGGCGTGGCGTACCTGCTGTATGGAACAGGCATCAACAATAACCGGCACTGGCTCGAATCCACCAGGCGAACGCTGGAAGCAATGGTGAAAGACGGGTTGCTGGAGAGGTACCGGAGCCGTGAGGCGCGGAGTATCGTTCTGGGCGGCGAGACGACCGCTACAGTTGTCCGCTATGGGCTTCCGGGTACCGTTTCAGTGGTACGCGATACAGACGGCGCTGGTGGGGCGATAGAAGGCGAATTTGCGCGTGTGTTTTAGCGACGCGGATTATCCGGCTTCTTCCACTGGTAGGCAGGGGCCATCATCCGCCGGCGGTGGCGCTCCTTCGCTGCGAGCGTACCGGCCACTCTACAACGTAGCTCCAGCATATCAGCGGCGCTCAATGCGTATCCCTGCTTCGTGACCATCTCAGCAATTGCCGACTCAATGACATCAGATTTAAGCATGTTAGCTACCTGTTTCCGGAAAGGGAGAATTTCGCCAAAACGTTACTGTTTGATCCTATCAATGGGACGGCATTTGAGAAAGGCTTGTACACCAAGATTTGTAAAGATCTGGCTGGTCAGTTGTGAATGGCCTGCCGGGAAAACGTCTATATTTGTCACTATTCAGCTCCGTTCGTATCAGGGAAAACGTCGCAATTTGTCGTATTCCGCCGCCAACAAATGTAAAGATTCGCCCACCAGCAAGCCACGATAAACGTTAACATTTGTATATATTAGCGGGGCTAAGGCCATGTCCAGAACGATGCCGACGTAGGCTTTTCTGAAGCTTTTTTTAGGAGCCATACTTCCGCCTAAGTCAATGTGATTATTTTTTGTTCAAAATCCAATTTCTCCGATCCGGGTGCGGCGTATCACGCGGTAATTTCTGGCGTGCAGACCGCGCCCTCTCTGGCTCCAAGTGCGGCATATCAACAGGGGTAAAAATGCGGCATATCCTGTTTTTCGCGAGAACTGCGATTTAACGCCCTCAGGCCGCACAGAATGGGGAGATAGTGGATCACCCTACTATTTCCATTATGTGAATAACTCAGTCCAGATCCGTGCCTGCCTACCCTCTTAAAGAGGGTTGGATATCCGGCTCACTCAGAGATAGTTGGTTAACCTCGTGACTTTGAGTCACTACCCTTACGCAAGCCAAATCCGGCTTACAGTCCAAAGCTGGACTTTGTTGCTTTTCCTAATGATGGCTCTTTCCATCATCTTCACACCTGCCGGCGAATTCGTCGGAACCTCTCAACTACGTTTAACGTTGTTTTGCCCATATACAGATTGAGCCCGGTTCACGCCTTTGGCAGTTTTCCGAATAAAGAATGGGTTGGCTATTCGCCGGGGTAGAGCTGGTGGTTGGGGTCGAGCCACACGACGTAGAACACATTGCCAATGAAAAAGCCGTGTATACGCCCGTGCTCATTGCGAGATATGGCGAACTGATAAGGCGTATAGCTCTGGAACTGCTCGTTAAGGTGAGTAAAGCCGTCAGGCTCGGAGGTAGCTTTCCACTCGATACAGTGCGATTTGAGTGCCGCATTTCGGTTTGTCGTAAACTCTAGCGGCGTCAGGCTTGATATATCTTTAAGGCGCTCCAGCACTTTGCAAAAGTAAGCGGCCGCCTGTCCTGCAAAACCGAACTTAGCATGGGCTGGATCAATGTACTGGAAAGAGAAGCTAAGTGTTGACGTGGTGGGGTTGGGCGTTCCGGCGACGATTTGATTGCCCGCCACCGGAATCTTACTTGCTTTAATCTTTCCTCTACCCACGGTCAGGCATCCATCATGCCGCGGTAGAATTTAGCGGTGACGTCTTTGTCGATATCATTTCGACACGGAGCATCAGATGGCATCCCTGCGCGAGCCAATAACCACGGCTCTTCCTGGTGGGTCATCTGCTCCAGCTCATAAGCCGAGTAACCGCCAAAGACTTTATAAATTTCGTCCAGATGCTCGGTAACGTCCTTAGTGAGTTCCGGGCATTTTATTTCACCGGTGATCGGCTGCCACTTATAGTCAGCAAACCGGATGTACAGCTCCCTTGCTACGGGGCCATGTACCCACGCCTCAAACCGATCGGCGATCAACTCTTCGCCATCGTTCAGAGCCATGTACCAGGCATCGGCGTAAAACACCATTTTTTGCAGTTTCAGCGGCGTCATAACATCCCCGTGCTCCTGAGCAAAGCACAGCAGATAGTCCGCCACGCTATTTAGGGTTGTAACTGCCATGATCCTAATCTCCTGCTGTTTATTTTTGTCTATCGCCATCTACTGTCGTTAATAGTCGCATATAACCCAGAATAATGCGCGCTGTAAAGTGCGGCCTGATGACTGCTGGTGATAGCTCACAACTCATCGAGGATTTGGTCGAAACCGATAGCCACCAGCTCGGGCAGAAATGACACCCCATCACACCAGTTCAGGCGAGCCGGTAAGCTCGGCTGGCGCTATCTGGTTCTAACGAATCGTTATAATCACGCGTTATCAGCCAGTTGTGCGAGCTTCTGCGGTGCAGGTTTTCGAAAGAATCAGAGGGTTAGCCATTTATCGCGAATCGCGATAACCGACTCTATCAAAAGGTTACGATGTCCGTACGTTAAACGTACGCAGCTGATTGGCGTGTACGAACTGCGCAGGCGCAAAGTTGTGAGCCACTGCCGGTGGCGCGCAAACCTCGTTTTAACCTTACCAATTCTTACCAATGAAGGCGGTAGCGCATCCCTGCGCCTGTCGCTGGTGGCCAGTATTGCCAGCCAGAGGAAAATAACTTACTGCGGCTCTCCTGTATTCCCGCTGCCAGTCTCAACCCCTCCATGCGTGTGCGTCATCAGGCTCTTACCACCTGCTGTCACATCGTTGGTTACGGTGACCGGGCCTTTCATCGTCGCAGTGCCTCCGCCCTCACCCATTCCTTGCGACAGGTTGCCGTTAATCGTCACATTGCCGTTAAGGATGATTTCCGGGGCGTTAATAGTCGCGTTGCCGGCGGTGGTGGCAGTGATATCCCCTCCGGCGGCCACCTCAATGAATGCCGAACCATCATCGGTACGCAACTGCGCGGCCGTAGTACTGATGCCGCTGATTTTCTTCGCCTGCGACTGTGGGCCAGGGATAACAAACGCATCCGATAAATCATGGCTACGCCAGTCCACCAGCTCTTGCACCCCGCCGTTCTGCCACCAGAAATCGATACAGCGATCGGAAAACACAACCAGGCATTCATCACCCTCGGCCAGCGGGAAGGTCAGCGTAACGCCACCGCCGCGGGGGAAGACCGCCGGCAGATCAACCAGCAATGGAAAATCCATCGACTCCGTTTTGCTGATATCCTCGTACGGTACGGGCTTACTCGATTTGCTGCAAAGCGACACGGAGCAGGTCACCGTATCCGGATCAAACGACAAGATTACGCCGGGTAAGGCAGTTCTGGCGTTCGCTACGGATTTGTCTTTCACTCGCTCCAGTGTTTCCTGGAGTTCAGCAGGTCTGATATTCGCCATCTTTTGCCCCTTAGTCCGGTACGCGTTTACAGTCGAAGCTTCCGATAATTCGGGGCTCTTCCATAACCCGGCGGATCAGTTCGACGTTTAGAAAGGCTTTACCGTTCTGCTTAATGAACTCATAGCCGTACATATTGCCGTCTCTGGCGGGCATCAGAGTCATATCAAGTTTGATGTTGTTCCAATCCCCTTGGGTTTTCAGGAAAGTAACTTTTTGCGAAGTCACTTTTTCACCATTAACAATGCCCTTCCCCGAATCATCAATAGTAAAAAAGAACTGACCACACCGCGCAGCCGAGAAAGCGCTGGTCGATGCAAGCAGAACAAGCAACGAAAAAAACGCACAACAAATCTTCAGCATTTAAAATCCTCCACTGACCGCAGCCTTACTATAAACGTCCGCCGCGCCACGCGCTTCGCATGCCATGTCCATATACCACTCCTGCCCACGCGTATCGCCGCGATAGATGATAAAACGCACCAGATAAACGCCATCCGTCGCGATACTGGCCGGGTTCTGCCGCTGGGCCAGACCGGTAGTCACCTGATTGCCGTTAACGTTATCGACGATAATAGGGCCAGACTGTTTCACCTGCTCGCCTGACAACTGAGCGCGGTAGATGGAGGTCTGATCCAGCTGGATAAGACCATTCAGCCGGATGTTCGGGTTGATAAGGCATTTCACGTTAACCCCGCCGCCGATCGTCTGCTGCGGCATGCCCACCAGCCCTGTGTCTGAATTCAGGACAACCGCCTTATGCATGGCCATATCAGCGGTGAGCATATCTACCCGGCCATAAGCAAACTGCCAGCGGGCGCCACACTGCTGCGCCACATTATCGAGGTACTGCTGAACCGTACCATGCAGCACGCGGCCGCGTGGGAATACCGTAGACGGGAATTCCGGTACCGCACCGCCGACAATACCAAAGGGCTCAAGCGCACGCATCAGCACGTTATACACATCTTTCACAGTGTACCCTTTCGCCAGGGTCGTGCTGATAAACGCCTTCGCGAACGCCTCCTGACCGTCGCAGGCCTGAACCTGAACCCAACTGTCAGTAACGTTATCTTTCCCGGTGACGGTGAAGCGGATATCACCGCTAAAAATCACACCATAATTGGCGCCGTTCATTTGCCCGACCTGAGACGGATCCACCTCATGAACTTTGCCCACTTCGCTGGCCGGTACAACTGGCGCAATGCCATCGTACCCGGCGATGATTTTCATTTTCGAGAACTCACGGCCCATAATGCGGTTTGCCGTCTCGCTGGACACGTTATACACACGCACGGTCGCCACGCTGGGCCATTTATTATCGTTCCATTCGATTTCGAACGTCGCTTTAAACTCGCTGAGCACCAGGCCCTTGCCTTCGTTATCGGTGAGCACCAGCTCGAAATGCCGCATCCAGTTCTTTGACATGGTTATTCCTCTGTCTCTGCGTAAAGGTGGCTGTTAATGCCGAGATCAAACTGAGTGGGGTTTTCGCTAGCCGGGTCATCACAGACCACATACAGCAAGAATCCCAGATTTAGATAGTGATATTGCGCCAGCAGGTCGGCGCCGGTGATCAGCGGAATGCCGCCAATCATCATCGTACCGGTGCTGTCCATCAGGTCGAGGAACCAGCAGGAGCCGCGCCATACAACACGCATCTGGTATTGCGTACCGTTCAGGGTTGTGCTGAACGTCTGGCTGTCCGGGCTTAAAGGAATTTCAGTCACGCTCATTTTACACCTGCCAGTTTGCTGAGTTTGTAGATTAATGATTCATCGACCGGAACCGGGTTTTTCACACCTTTGTTCTGGACTGCCGAGGTATTAACGCCGAGTGCCATATCAGCTTTGTCGGCCACCGTAATACTCTGAGTCTGTGTGATGATGACTTCGCGCAGGGTAACAACGGCACGCAGGACGTTTTCGCTGGTGCGATCGGTGGTGACCTCCAGCGCGCGGATCAGCATGTTGGTATACAGCCGCTTGCCCGTGGTGACGTCGAACGGCTCCCGCGAGCGCTGCAGGTCGAGGATTTGCTGATAAACCTCTCTCGGGCTCAGCTTCGCTTTAATGCCAAAGCTGGTGGTGTCAAACAGGTCGAGCAGCGAACCGCCACCCGCAAAGCCAATATCCATTACCACTTCTGACGGACGGCGGTAGGCGTGGTCTGTCATAACACCCGTTCCTGAGCTGGTGACCTTCTCTACGGGATGCTCGGTAATTTCCAGCACATCGCTGTGTTTTTCAGAAACCACCACATCCGGCACGATAATCCCGATATTGCGGGAATGCTGCTGGAACAGCGTTGAAAGAATATCCATCAGTTGCCCCCCGCCAGATCCTGAGTTGCACGATTGTTTACGGCATTCTGTCTTTCGACCACCAGATTGGCCGCCTCTCGTGGATTATTGACGCCGTGAATATGGATATTGGTTTCCTGATTCAGCGTTGCCCCTGCAGCCTGATGAGCCAACGGACTGTTCCAGTTCGAATAGCCCTCTTTGCGGGCCATTGACTGCATAAGAGCCCCCATCGTATTTGGATCGGACAGGTTAAGCGCCGCCGTCGGCGACACCCCCATCCAACCGGCTACCTGTCGGGCATACTGCTGCGGATCGTTGTTGTCTCCCGCCGGTGCCCAGGTGCTGACGATATCCATGATTGTCTGCAGGCGGCGGCCAGTCGTTTTTCCGGTGAAGTAGCGCATCAGCTGGTTTTTCATCGCTTCCCAGCCGTGGATAGCTGACCGGAACATTCGGAAACCCTGCCCACCCACGGGGCGGATATTGCCGGGGTTGTTGTTTCTGTCGGCAAGAGTGCCACCGCCACCGGGAATGTCCGGTTGAATATTGGGACCATATACCACACCGTTACTCTGCCCCTGACGGATTATCTTTCCGGGTCCGAGTAACCAATTCATCCATGCAGGGTGATCGCGGACCTCACTGACATCCTTCCGGCCAAGATCTGTTTTAATGCCTATTGCAGCCAGAGCATCCCCGATATTGCGCTTGGTGTAATCCCATGAGGATTTAGCGCTGTCAGATATGTTGTCTTTATCGCTGACAATATACCCGGCATACACCGCCCAAAGCTTCAGCCAGGGCGGTATCGGAAGTCCCATAAGTTTAGAATGAGCGCCAATGATTTTAGCTACCCATGCGCCAGCCATGAAGGTAGCGATTCCCTCTAGGGCATTTTTCCAACCGCCGACATCATCCTTCAGACCCAGCAGCTTGTCGCGAAGCCACAGTATCGCCGCTTTGGCCTTTTCAATGTCTGGTTCCCACTGTTTCCAGTCGATGAGGCTTTTACCGCCTTCTTTCCACGTCCTGTAATCGTCGTAGAGCAGCAGCATTGCGCCCGCAAGACCAAGCACCCAAGTAATCGGAGAGGCGAGCATAGCGGCGTTCAGAAGGCGCCAGAGCACCAGCATTCCACCCAGCGTGCCGATGAGTTTCCTGGAGTCTTCATCAAGCCCTTTCCACCAGTCCCGGATATCACCCGCGGCCTGTATCAGACGATAGACCACCCGTCCGACGGCCTCCCCCATCCAAAGAATACCCTTCACCACTGCGTTAATGGTGCGCTCTATTTTCGGGAAGTTATCGAGGATCTGGCGGCGAAGGTTATCAATGGCGCCGGCGAGACCACCAGCGAGGTTAGAGCCGATTTTGTCGCGTGCCATGCCGGCCATTTCGCCGAACGACCGCAGCGAGGTCATAAACCGGTTGGATGCCGCTGCTGCCTGATCCGGGTTAAAACCGATGGCCTTTTTCATGGCGTTGTACTGGCCCATGTACTCACCGATACCGCGACGCATTGCCAGCAGCGTGTTTTCATCCATGCCGAGCATCTGTGCGTACTGGTTTGCACGGTAGTACGGCATGCTGCTGAGACGCTGGCCGACGCCGGTAAAGATGCTGGCCATATCTCGCATATTGCCGCTGGCGTCACGGGTCTGTACGCCAAGGCGATTAAGGAAACCCTCTGCGCCGGGGCTGGTGCGGATGAACTGCGCCAGGCTTTCGAGAGAGCCGCGTGCGGCGTCCACGCTGCCCCCCATCTGGCTGACTGCAAAGCCTATCCGTTTGATGCCCTCCACCGTTGCGCCGGTGCGCTGAGAGGCCCAGTACAGGTTATCGAGACCGCTGGCGACTTTCGCGGTAAAGGCCACCACAGACGCAGCGGCCAGCTCTACTTTGGTGCCGAGCTCGATCGCCTTGAGTGTCGCGCCGGTAACGATGGCATCAAATTTTCTGGCGCCGGCGTCATCTACTTTGAAGCCCAGGCTAATTAAAAAGTCCTTCAGAGTTTCAGCATTCATACTTTCACTCCGTCGGAGAGAGACGCCAGCGCTTTATCCATCAGACCGCGTGCAATCTCATGGATAGTTGGCGCAACGCCGATACTGGATGTTTTGCGGTGCTGCTCCTGAATGTCACTCAGCGCCTTTATCTGCTCGTGACTGAGTAATACCGGTTTTACGTTTACGTTTTGTCTGGACATATGCCACCCCCTGATATTTATACAGTAATTATAATTGCATTAAGTGAAATGATCATCACTTATATTGCAAAATATGAAAGAGTAAATTCGATCGTTACCAGAAAGGGAATTGATTGATTAGTGAACAAAATGGAGGGTAGGTAAAGCTCATAGGAAAAACACGGTACCTGTGCCTATACATAGCCAGAACACACCGTTTCTGCCTATAAATAAGATATAGGCATTTTCATGGGGCGGTATGATTCTATATGTATTGCTCAAACTGCCAGGCTGCGATGACCACCAGCATGAACAGAACGACGAGGACTACGCCCAGCCCCCTGCGTCTCATATAGAATGCCACTCCTGCAGAAAGACCAATTAACGTCAGCGTAACTGGCCAAGCAGCAATTGCCGTCAGGTAGGCCGCTATCAGTTAGTCCTTTACCATGGAGATCCCCCCTGACTTGTTTCTTCCAGTCGTAGGATGATCGAAAACTGCTCCATTGAGTGGGGATAACCCCCCCCTTTTTTCGTGGGAGTGCTAATGGGAAAAACTGAAGAGTAGCAGGAGATCTCTGTTCAATGGGTTTTCACGGAAGCCCTGATAAATACCCAGGTATACCTGTTCCTTTTTCCGATCTAAGATTTCACTGGTTTGGTCGATAAGAAACACAAACTCAATGGAAATTGAGACTATTTAACAAACTTTAGTGAAAAAATGACACCACAGCTAATAAATAAGGTGATAAATGGAAGGAAGAGCGAATTATTTAATTGACCCCATTGAAGAAATAGGCAACGGTGGGTATGGTGTTGTTGAAAAAATAAAGCTATTCAACACATCACACCATCTATGCGGACTTTATGCAAGAAAACTACTAACTTCTGGGAATAGTGATAAGGATGTATATCAAAGATTTATAAGAGAAATAAAAGCTCAATGCGATTGTCTACATAATAATATAGTTCAAATTTTCATAACTAACCTCGAAGCACAGAAACCTTGGTTTATCATGGAGCTAGCAAAGCACAGTCTAGACGATGAAATAAAATCAGGCACAATGACCACAGAAGACAAAATTAAGGTCCTCAAAGATGTTTTAAATGGTTTATTATTTATCCATGATAAAGGTTATTTACATCGAGACATAAAACCACAAAACATATTAAAATTTAACGATGGAACATACAAACTATCAGATTTCGGATTGGCAAAAAGCATGACACCATCAAAAAGCCAGTTTGTAACAAGAGTTGGTGAATTCTACGGCTCCCCTGAATTTTTCGACTATGGCGTAATGGCACATGGCTACTCTAAACAATCAGACATTTATTCAATTGGAGTGCTTATTGAACATTTAAACATTGACGAAACCGAAAGTATAATAATAAAATGCAAACATAAACAGCTTAACAAACGGTATATAAATGTTGAGCAAGTCATAAGTCAAATTTCTTTGCTTGAGGAAGGATTATAATGACAACTATTTATTCATGTTCATCATTCTCTTTTCCTAAGAGCTTAGATACCATCAGCCAGGATAGCATCCTGCTTCCCAAGAAGCTAGATGGTGGATATATTTTCTCTGTTGCTGATGGAGTTGGCGGATACAATGGAGGAAAAGAAGCATCCAATCTAGCCATCAAAGAAATATCAAAACTACAACATAAAGTAAAACCATCTGATATTGATCGCATTTTTAACTCCATCAAGGACTCGATATCAGCTTTTTCGAAAAACAATGAAGAATATTCATCAGCCGCTACGACACTTACCTTTGGCTATGTTAGTAATGAAGGTTTATTGATAGGCCATTCTGGAGATTGCCGTTTATATATAAAAGAAGGTTCAAAACTTAAACAGTACACAAAAGATCACACTCAGCACCAGATACTTATTGACAAAGGGCTATTTACAGCTCGACAACTCAGAAAACTTCAAGGAGGAAATGTCCTGACTACCGCAATATCATCAAAAGTCAATCTGGAGTTTCAGTCAATATTTATAAAGAAAGAAGACCTACCTATAGAAAATAATTTATTAACAATATACCTTATGTCTGATGGTGCGCATTATTATTGGGAAGACCGCCCTAGATTTTCCTTAAATACGCTAAATAACGTCAATCGTTTTTCTGCTAGCTTAATGAGGAGAATAGAGAGTAAAGGTCCACATGATGATTATTCGTTAATTGGATTAAATATCCATTTTGAAAATGAGAGCACCATTAGTCCTGATGCTCATTAGAAATCATTGTAATGAGTTGGATTCTGGACTCACTTTTCATATTGGCTAGTGAGCTATTGCTTACCATGGGCTCTGCGCAGGGCGTCAGTAGCTGTCCCTGCTGCCCTGCTCACCAGTTGTCGGCCAGCACTTATAGCTCTGCTGTGAGGTGCCATCCAGCTCCGCCCACTGATTGAGCTGCATATTGCCAGCCACGCTGAGAAGGTCGCCTTTGCGGTGTTTGGCCAGCGCATCGGCCTGCTTCCCAAAGGCAATGACGCCCAACCAGAAGGTTGCCTGCCCGTCCTCTGCGGCATTGCACGGCAGCGATACCGCCAGACAGGACATAGCCATGTTCGTACCTTTTCCCGTTATCCGGGTCTCAGGGTTGGCCACCAACCAGCATAATCATTAAGTATCTCCAACAAGCTTATTGATTTGTGTGTAGTTATAAAAAAGTGTCGCTCTCCCTTCTGTAGCGAACGGATCGGGGGAATGCTTCTTATAATGAATGCCTTCTACCCACCGCCCGCTGCGGTTAGCTTTTATTTGCCGGGGAGTCATATACATCCTCGCTATAATTCCCGCTTCCATCATCCATTCATCATCTTGAGTAATATTGGCCATAATTAACCTCATTTCTTCTTTTGACTGGTTAGCTCGCCACGAACGGGCGGTTCCGCTGGTGGCTGAGTAGAGTAAATTGGCTGGTGGGCTACCGACAAACTTGTCCGGCCACCAGCCGCCCGTATGCTGAGATCTGTGCTGTCATTTTCGGAGCCTCCGTAGCGTTAAAAAGCAGGCATTTAAATGTTCACCGGTTCGTTCTGTGCCTTATGTCAGCGAGCCAGGCCATAAATCCAGCGTTTCCACCAGTGACCGGATATACATTCCCGCCTGATCAATGGCTGCTGCCTGCATGAATCCCGCCAACAGTTAAGGGTGTTCTCTGGCATAGCCATCGCCAAACTGTTTATCTATTGCCTCCACAGCCTCACGCATCCAGAGGGCGGCGCTACCTGCTGATTTCTTCTCAACCATTCCGGCTTCCAGCATTTTTACACCTCTCATTTTTCACCGTATATAAACAAAACTAACGTGGTTCACGTGGTTTGCGTGGTTCAATTTGTAAAGACCGTTGTTTTATATTAATAAATTACAGAAACGTGAACCACGTAACCCCTGTTTTGAACCACGTAAGGGATTTTTTACGTGGTTCACTCAGTCGCTGATTTTCTTCGTGGTTCAAACGTGAACATTCGTGGTTCAAAATCATTGTTTCGTGGTTCAGTCGTGGTTCATTTCTTCAATATAAAGTTATTAAATAACATATACATAATACTTAACCATACAGACTGAACTACGTGAACCACGTAAAATATTACTCACATGTGTAAGCTACTCCTTATCCTCATCGGTACGATACTGAAGGACGTAAACGTTAATCTGCCGCCCATCAACGCGCGGTGATTTCTGCTGGAAGCGCTGGCCATCAGCGGAGGTTGACAGCACACCCGCATTGGCCAGAACCCTCGCAAACTGCCTTGCGTTAAACCCCTGTGCAATCTCTTTCTCAAACGCTGCAGGGAACGTGTAGAACACCATCGGCGCGTCGTCATGGCTGCTCTTGCGCCTACGGTACCCGGCAAGGTTGCTGATTGGCAGGCTGGTGGGGTCATAAGGCAACGGAGCGAAACGGCTCAAACCATAGGCATTCAGAAACGCCTCGCACTGCTCGATGATCTGCTGGTGTTCCTTGTTCCCCGTACCGAACTCTTTCACCCAGGCGTTAAAGCTATGCTGGATAGCGTCACGGCTCGCCTGTTCACTCCATCCAGTGATCGGCGTACCAGTTACCAGCGCCGCTTCAAGGATGGCAAAACGCTCGGCCACTCGGTGTACCTGCTCACCATAATCAGCCGGAATGAGACTACGCCAGCGCGTCTGCGCGTCCCGCACAGCCTGTTTGGCTTCCTCCTGGTGGGCCGCCAGCCATTTAACCCACTCTCTTCCTGCTGCGCCGTGGTTACCGTTCCATGCCTCTTTCAGCGCGTCAGCATGAGCCTTGCCATTGGGCAGACCGTTAAAGACCGTGGATTTCTCCATCGGGATATTCAGAAGGCGCACCAACTGACCCGCCTTAACTCTTATCCCACCAGCAGACAGGAAGGTTTCAATATCCATTTCTCCAGTGCTGATCGCCACGGTGCGCCAGCGTTTCAGCTCACGATTGCCACCTTCTTTAGCCCCCTGCAGTTTCCCGGCACCGTTAAACAGCGTGTAGGCCGATGTGGCGACGTCTTTAGCACTGCTGCCCTGCCCCACCTCATCGAGCGGTAACAGGCTGTCGTTATGGGCCTCCGCTTCGTTTGCGATGCCAAGCGCAGTACCGTACCAGGTAAGCCGCAAAGCATCCGGTTCACCCCACAGACTGCTCGCAATATTGGCGGTGGTGGTCTTACCGGCGCTCGATTGCTCGAACAGATGGACACCGAAACCATCAGCACCCACCAGCCCAATAAGCGGCGCGGATAACGCTGCGGCCACGCCCAACATCATGGAAGGATTGCCCCCGGCCAGACGGGCGACGGAATCCCGCCAACTGGTAGCCGTACCAGCAACGGCATAACCGGAAGATGCCGCACTACGACCGTTAAAGAGAATGGGCGTCTCTGGATCACCAATTACCTCACCATCAGGCATAATATATGCGCCATGATGCCAGCCAGTGGTATGGGTGATAATCCACTCATGCCCCGCCCCGCACTGCTGTAACCAGTCGGCCAGAATCGCCCGGAATGTGTTTTTCGTCGTCACATTTACCCCACCAGCCTTTAGAGAGCGCCAGCCTTCACGCTCTCCGATATCAGCGCAGGGTATCGCCCTGATAATATCCTCGTGGCCACGCGGAGAACGCCAGCGCAAAACAAGATAGCGTTCCGCCCCGTCACTGCCAGCCCCTACCACTTCAAGCGGAGAGCACAGCCACGTTTCGTTATTGATGATCTCGCCGCTGTCTTTGTCCACCTTTGGCGTTATCCAGTAAATACCATCATCACGGCTCTCAATGCGGGGTTTCAGTTCGGCACCTCGTGGCCCTGATTTTTTCTCTTTTTTTCCGCCGTCGATCGCCTTAAGTTTTACAACCACTTCTTCGCCCTCCGGCTGGTACATCGAATCGTTAAATGCTGCTGTAGCCGCTGCAAGCCCTTGCTGCTGGTGGCAGTCGTTCCAGTCGGACTTCTCCTCAGATTGAGGTAAAGCCACCCAGCCAGAGACGGCTTTAGCAGCTTTATCCGCAGCCTCTTTGCCTGTATTTGGCTCTCCCGGCTTTATGTCGTTATCGGCAGCGATAATGATGCGCGCCTCCGGGTATCGCCGGCGCATAACCTCCGCTACGGGCAGTAGGTTCCCGGCATCAACGGCAACGACCGCCAGCGCATCGGGCCGCATCAGGTTAACTGAGAGCATGGTTGCCAGCCCCTCAGCTATAACCACCGTTTCCGGCGATTCAACGGAGTTAACCACACAGAAGGAGCCTTTCTTCGCCGTTCCGGCCACCAGCCGCTTATTGCCGTCTGGCTTAATCGCCTGTGCGCCGGTGACTGCGCCAGCGCCGTTTTTCAGCACCATCAGCAGCGATCCGTCAGGCATCAGCGGGAAGGGGCACTGAAGCCCCTTTAATGTGAGATAGGCTGACTGTCCGGACGCGGCTTTAGCGGCCATCCCGGCGACTTTGCCGGCAATATCCGTTTGAGGCTTCTCTCTGGCCGGCTTCGGTTCCGGTGTCCGGGCATCTACACCCAACACAGAAGCCACCTTCTGCGCAGCTGCGGTTATGGTAATACCATGCGCTCTGGCGATGAGATCCAGACCGTCGCCGTGATTAGGTTCGTCACACTGGCGACAATGCCACTCGCCGCCGCCGTGGTCGTCAATGAAGTGAAAGCGGTCAGAGCCGCCGCAGATGGCGCAGGGTCCGTGACGACCTTTCGGCGGAACCGTCACCCCGCACTGCGGCAGCACGCTTTCCCAGCTTCCGGCAGTCCGGCGCTTCACTTTGTGGATAAGCTCAATTGCACGCTTCATACGCTTAGTGCTCCGTTGGCATCGCAGGAACACCACTGGCGTGAATGGTGGCGATAAGGTTGTCGTGCAGGTCGCAAAGAATATCCCGGCCATGATCTGACAGGCAGTAAGTGCCATCACGCCATTCGAGCATCGTCTGGTAATGCTGGATAGCCAGATCCATACCGGTTATAAGCCCGTATTTCTGTAAAGCGTACCCCTCAACCTGGCTTGCCAGAGCAACACGCTCCACTACCGGGTAAACGGTTATGGCGCCGCATTTACCGGCATAGAGAGCAACCTTAACTTTGCGGCCATCTTCGCCCATTACGTCGATATTCCCGTTATTTTTCACCTGTTCCTCGACAAATGCCGCCGCCACAATCCACCGCCAGAGAGCAGCATGTTGTTCTGGCGCTGCCGCGAACCATGTCAGGGCCACACCATCCAGCGCTGCACAGGCAAGGCCCATGCCTTCCTCCGGGTTGCGGTCATAATCACCACGGATGAGGCTTTCCGTTACCGAAAGAAAGTCCACCAGCCCGGATGCGGTAATAACGCCATCAGGGCCAGCCTCCGGAGAAAAGTGTTTATTCATGACCCGTTCCTTTTGCCGGTGAAAACTCTTTGATAAACCGCTGCTCGGGGTAAATACACGGCGACTGATAGCCTTCGCGGTAAAACTTAACCCTGTTGAACTGGCAGCTTTCGATAATTACCCGTACACCGCTGTTATCCGCCCATTTATCGCCGGGGAGGATTTCGGGGTGAGCGAAACCGCCGGCAGCTGCGCCAGAATTGCTTTTCACCATCGTTTATTCCTCGTTGATGCCGGTTGCTTTTTTAAGCCAGGTCAGGGACTCATGCACAAGGCTGTGAACCGCCGCGATACGGTTCGCTTCGGTATCGTCTTCAATGCCCATGCTATCCAGCCATAGGTCAAGAACCACCAGCGCCTGATTGGTGTAGCCAATGGCATGCTCAGCATCAGTGATGACCTCGAAAACATCTCTTTTCATTGTGATTTTTCCGCTCATAAACTGGCCTCCGCATCAATTCGGGTTATATCGACAATCGCCAGGACTTTATCCAGCCAGCAATGCACAATGGCGGCTTGCTCAGCGTCGAGGTGTGAGGATAAATCAGTCATAACGTGAGCTAGACCATTTCGGGCGCGGGTCATACGTTCTGCGGTACGCTCTGCCAGCGTGAAAGAGTCAGGGTACGGCTGTTCGCGGGATAGCATCGCCTCGGCCTCAAGATCTGCAGGATGGCGATATATAGCGTTTATATTCATTTGCCCGCCCTCGCTTCTGATCCCTTCCCGCAGTTCGAGCGAGAAAAGCCCGCATTCGCCGCGGAATCGCTCAGCGCCAGCACTACCTCTCCAACCGTGCCCAGCATTGCGCCTATTTTGCGCATGTCGCCCCTTGCGATTTCCTCGGCGTAGTTTTCATTGTCCGTAGCCCAGAACATCAGGTTGCCAATGGCAGTAATGCCCAGCACCAAATCACTCACGGCCTCTTCTGCGCGGCTCTGCATGCTTTCCAGCTCATCATCGGTAGCGCCTTTGCCGAACTCGTGGCGGACTAAATCGTTATACAGGCTCATGCTGCCACCTCCGCCACCGGCAGACGTGCGGCCAGCGAAAGGATGAAGTGCGGCGCCAGAATGCGGCGGGCTTCGCGTTCGGTTGCGGCCTCGACAGACAGGCGGCAGGGCATGGCCTTTTTGTCGTGGCGGTTGAGCGCCAGAAAGCGCCAGAGGAATAAATTAGGGCTGAGTGATGCCCGCCCTGCAGGGGGTGTGATACGATTTGACATAGCTACCTCGTTATCTACGCTAACGGTGGTGGTCAGAAGCCCGGAAGGTGTTAGCGCACCTCTGGGCTTCGCCGTTTCTGTGATCCAACTGTGCTCTTGCTGTGTTCTACCTGTGGATAACATGTATTTCACTTTAGATTTATGTGAAACACAGGTCAAGGCTTTTTTGTATTTCATTTTTGAGTATACTGAAACACACAAAACCGATGGAGTTATGCCAATGTCTTCAGCAAACAAGAATACAAAGTCGCAGCTTTTCACAGTCAGGGTTCCGCACGAGGTGGTATCCAACATGGAATCGTTAAAGCATGATGGTGAATCCTCTGCCGGGTTTATCGTCTCCGCGATGCAGGGAGAAATCGCCCGCAGGCAGACTGAAGGAAACGAGGAAGCCTTACTGCTATCCTCCCTCGATGCGCTGACGCGTGTTGAAGAAATCGGCACGAGAGCTGGTGAGGAAATCCAGCAGATCATCAGCGTTGCGCGTGACGAACTACAGCGCCGGCAGCGCAAGAAGCCCAAAGAATCGGAATGACTCAAAGCCCGAATTCGGGCTTTGGTACCCAAGGGCAGAATTCTGCCCTTTTTCTTTTGGCGGTCGGCACCGTTACCGATCACCACCAGCAAACAGCCATAAAATCCGGCCAATTTGAAAACGCCAGAATTTCCCGCTTTAGGCCCGCAGGAGTACCCCTCATTTTTCAGCGAATTATTATGCTGATAGGGTGCTCTCCCGCTGTCTCGATCTCCGGCATAAAATGACGCCTGATGCGTCCGCGTGCTGGTGGGCTTATTCATCGTTAACCCCCATGCGTTTAGCCAGCCAGCGCTGAGACAGGCGGGTTAATTCCGCTTTGCGCTGGCCGTACTGCATACCCATATCGATCAACGTGATGTTGGTGCTCTCCAGATAGCTGAGGTGCTCCAGTTGGCCGGCGCTCATGCTATCGCGAGGTTCGCCGTCGATACCGTTCACCTGCGCCCACTGCTTAGCGGTCATGCCACCCAGCACGATGCGGGCGATCATGTTGCTTTCGTTGCTGTAGTGGCGGCCTTGCGTCTCTTTCCCCTGTTCTGCGCGGGCAGCATCCAGAGCGGCGCACATCGGCTTAAAGAGGTTGGCAGCACCAATGCGGGCTTTGAGGTGGCGGCGGTACTTCGCGGCGATTTCTGGCGCACTCAGCTGTAACGCTTCCTCGCACTGGATGAAATAGCGGCGGACGGCGCGGCCCTGTTCGTTGCGCTCAACCATTGCCACTTCTTTAGCCATGTTCAGCGAGAGAAGATAATCATGCTCGATTTGCTGGCGAAATTTTGCGCTCCCCGAAACGGGTGAGCTCAAATTTTCAACGGTGATGTAATCTACACCTGCAGCAAAACCATACTGACTAATGCGCCCTTTAATCCAGGTGGTGAAGTCTCGACCCACGCCCAGCGCTTTATGCAGTGCTCTGGCGCTCGCCATATTGGTTTCGCGCCCGCCAATCTGACCGGAAATAACAGGGACAACGGCGGCAAAGTTGTCACCGTTAATTGCGCCCTGGTTAACGTCAGGTTGAGGGGCGGCCTCCGAATTGAATCGGCTTTTTTCTATTTTCATTTGTCAGGCTCCGTTATGCGGCGGTGAGGCTGTCCGGGTAGAGGTTCAGAATGTCGGTAATATCCTGCACAGAAAGCCCACGGTGCTGATTAATAGCGGCCATGTGGTTAACGAACTGGATAACCTTCATCACATCATTGCGGCACGCAAAGCGGTAACGCATATGAGCACTGATCCCATCCGGATTTTTCTCTTCCAGACGCTCCAGGCAAATACTCAGTTCACGTTCCAGCTCTGTGGCGTAGTTCCGGCCAGAAGAAAGCCGGCAGTAGCGCAAGATATCGTTCTCTGTCCATCCCTCAACGCCGGTACGCAGCATATAAACGCGGGCGCGATGCTTCTTCGGTGTGCGCCGTGGGGCTTGTTTGTAGCTGGTGGCTGGCGTAACATCAGATCCGCGAGTATCTGTGTTAGCCGCCTGCTGTTCGGGGCGGTTTTCTTTTTTCATCAGGCCACCTCACCGCGGGACTCAGCAATACGCTGATTAACCCACTCGTCAATTTCACTTTCAACGAAAGCAATAGCACGAGTGCCGATTTTAACTGGTGAGGGAAAGCGCTGCTGGCTCATAAGGCGATATAACCAAGCCTTACTATATCCAGTGCGACGCTGAACTTCTGGTAAGCGAATGAGTGTTGCAGACATTGTAAGCTCCTGTAGACGTTGTGATAACAGGAGCAATTACAGCCGACTGGAGAAAACAAGTCATCGCAACGAAATTGTTATTATCGCTGCGAAACTATGTAATTGATTTAATTGAACTTGTCTTTGTATATTTTGTTGGCTTCGGCAAAATAATCATCAAGAGCGCGGCGGGTGAAGTGAGGGCATGCCTCGACTAATTCCTCTTTAAGCAGGTCTTGAGTCCAGCGCCGTTGCTTACTATTTGTATTTTTCATAACGCTTAACATTGACCCTACCAAGTAGCCGAAACCAATCCCCCCAGGTTCTGGGGTTTCAGTAACACTCCGCTCAAAAGCTATAAGATTTTCAGGGCGCAAACCTAATTCACTATTTACCGGAAGCCCATCAGTAGGGAAAAAATTCATCTCATCCATTTCAAAAAGCCGCTTATTCCCATTTTTATCTTTCTTTATTTTACCTTTTTCAAATGCTTCCATAAGGTTAATTAATTGCCCGTCAGCATCCCGCAAGAATGGTCCGTTAATGTTTATCAACCCCTTTGATTCATAGCCCTTGTTGATGGAGTATATTTGCTGAACGTCCAAAACCTCAGCTCCGATCATTGGTAAATCATAAATCACATCTGTTAAATATTCAGGGCCAGTTATATATTCATAATCTCCAAAAACCCCTTTTTCAAGATAAGATTCTAGCGTCATTTCTTTGTAATCAGGACCATGTATGGCAGACAGTTTCTCAACGGACTTTTCAAACTCTTCCAACAAATACGCCTTAAACTCTTCCTCGTATACGGAAAGTACATCCTCTTTGCTTGAGCATTTCAGGTTTTTTTCACACGACAACCTAAACAGAAAAATTTCCTGATAATGGTTAATAATTGGAACTTCTTTGTAAGCCATTTTTCGACCCACAAATTTTTCTCCATAAGGCAATCTCACTGACAATGTCAGGTCTCGAGATAGGCCTAATTCTATCAAATCCAAAACAGTAACGCGGCCCTCGACTATAGACGAGAGCCGCTCAGCAGCCTCATCAAGACCTATCCATTTCTTTATTTTTAGAAGTTTATCACTAACCATCAAGCCACCTCTCGCACCTCAACTTTGGCGGCTATGCCAGCCCGCATAGGTTTACGGGTTTTCGGGGATCATCCTAGACATGGCCTATTCTTTGTTCGTCTACCTAAGTCTACTATCGTCTGCATATACTGTCTATGCATCCAGTTATGCACGTTTTCCGAACGAGCCATGCACCACATTTTCACCGTTCTCAAGCGCTGCCATATAGTCGGCATACCACTGGAGCATTTCCCGGCGGCCGTCCAGATACTGGGCGTGATTGTAGGTACCGCGGATTGAGTTTTTATCGACGTGCGCCAGTTGGGTTTCAATCCAGGCGGTGTTGTAGCCTTGCTCGTGGAGGATGGTACTCATGGTGTGCCTGAAGCCGTGCCCGGTCGCTTTACCGTCATAGCCAATACGCTTAATCACCTGGTTAATACTGGCCTCGCTCATTGGCTTGCCGGCGTCATTCCGCCCGGGGAAAACATACTTCCCTCGCCCGGTAAGCTGGTGGATCTCTTCTAGCAACTCGCGAACCTGAATCGAAAGAGGTACGAGATGTGGGCGCCGCATCTTCATTCGCTCTGCGGGGATGTTCCAGACTCCTTTGTCAAAGTCGATATCAACCCATTCAGAAGCACGGAGCTCAATTGTCCTGAGCCCGGTAAGCATTAACAGTCGAGTGGCATTGCGGGTGATGATGCTGCCGCTGTATTCACTTAGCGCACGGAGAAAATCCGGGATCTGGTCGACTAAAAGGTGTGGGTAGTGCTGTTGCTTGGGCGACTTCAGCGCGCCAGCCAGATCGGATACAGGGTTGTGCTCCGCTCTACCGGTAATAATGGCGTAGGTGAATATCTGCCGGCAGGCCTGACGGGTTTTCTTCAGTTTATCCAGAACGCCACGTTGTTCCATCTTTCTCAGGACGTTAAGCATTTCAACCTGGCTGATATCCGTAATCGCCTTTTGCCCGATGAAGGGGAAGATGTCTTTCTTCAGGTACATCAGGAGATGCTCGGCATAGCCTTCTGACCACGATGTGCTTTTATGGGAATGCCATTCCATGGCCAGGCGCTCAAAGCTGTTTGCCACAGCCTTCTCTTTCGCTTGTTTCTCTTCCTGCTTCTCCTGTCCCGGATCACCACCTGCAGCAAGAACCTTTTTTGCATCCGCACGCTTCTGTCTGGCTTCCGCCAAAGTGATATCAGGATATACCCCCAACGCCAGTAGCTTCTCTTTACCAGCGATGCGGTACTTCAGACGCCAGTATCGCGAGCCATTGGGGTTCACCAGAAGATAAAGACCACCGCCATCAGACAGCTTATAGGGTTTGTCCTTGGGCTTGGATGTGTCGACCTGGCGGGCTGTGAGCTTCATTTTGGGGGTATCTCATTTCATTGAACAGGAATCTACCCCCAAATGTACCCCCACATGAATGTAGATTTCAATAGACCATACTAGACGTTGAGATAATGAGATATTGTCGAACGACGCGTGCATGCTGGGTTTGGTAGACTTCAGGAGACGTTAAGAGAAGTGAGAATGGTACGCCCTACAGGGTTCGAACCTGTGACCTACGGCTTAGAAGGCCGTTGCTCTATCCAGCTGAGCTAAGGGCGCATTGAGAAGCGAGCTTCATGATGTGCAATCGCCGGAATTATACGGTCCACGCCTGATGAGTCAATGTATTTTGCCGCGAAACTGCGCTTGCCTGTGCAGGCTGGCGGCTTATGCCGCAAAAGCAGTATAAAGTTTATCCAACCTTATGTTTCTGCACGTTAACCTTTCTTCGGCTCCCGGGCTCCTTTTTGCGCCATTCGCAGCGCGGTCAGGCCCGTTTTTCAGCCTCTGCAACGCCTAAGAAAGATAAAATCTTAAACGAAGACTGACAGCGGGGCTGGCTTCTGACAAAATATCGCCATCCCCCTTTCGTAAAGATACAGATGGAATCCTCTCTCTGATGGCAGCAAAAATTATTGACGGTAAAACGATTGCGCAGCAGGTACGCTCTGAGGTTGCGGAAAAAGTGAAGGCGCGCGTTGCGGCCGGATTTCGTGCTCCAGGGTTAGCCGTCGTGCTGGTCGGCAGCAACCCGGCATCGCAGATTTATGTCGGCAGCAAGCGCAAAGCGTGTGAAGAGGTAGGCTTCGTCTCCCGCTCGTACGATCTCCCGGAAACCACCAGCGAAGCGGAGCTGCTGGAACTCATCGACACCCTGAATGCGGATAGCGCCATCGACGGCATTCTGGTCCAGCTGCCGCTGCCCGCCGGCATTGATAATGTCAAAGTGCTGGAGCGCATTTCGCCGGACAAAGACGTTGACGGTTTCCACCCGTATAACGTGGGCCGTCTGTGCCAGCGCGCGCCGCGTCTGCGTCCGTGCACGCCGCGTGGGATCGTCACGCTGCTTGAGCGTTACAACATTGATACCTACGGCCTGAACGCGGTGGTCATTGGCGCCTCCAATATTGTCGGACGCCCGATGAGCATGGAGCTGCTGCTGGCAGGCTGCACCACCACCGTCACCCACCGTTTTACCAAAAACCTGCGTCATCACGTCGAAAATGCCGACCTGCTGATCGTGGCTGTCGGTAAACCGGGCTTTATTCCGGGCGAATGGATTAAAGAAGGCGCGATCGTGATCGATGTCGGGATTAACCGCCTGGAAAGCGGCAAAGTGGTTGGCGATGTGGTCTATGAAGATGCCGCCGCGCGCGCGTCGTACATCACGCCGGTTCCCGGCGGCGTCGGCCCGATGACCGTAGCCACCCTCATTCAGAACACGCTGCAGGCGTGCGAAGAGTATCACGACATTCAGGAGGCCTGAGATGGCGAATTTTTCTTTAGGCAAACACCCGCACGTTGAACTGTGCGACCTGCTGAAGCTGGAAGGCTGGAGCGAAAGCGGCGCGCAGGCGAAAATCGCTATTGCCGACGGCCTGGTCAACGTTGACGGCGTGGTGGAAACCCGCAAGCGCTGCAAAATCGTCGCCGGTCAAACGGTGAGCTTTGAAGGTCAGAGCGTTACCGTTACCGAGTAAAACGTTCAGGCGCCGCAACCGGCGCCTGTCCCCCCACCCCGACAGATGATCTCTCGTTTTTCTGCACTTCAGTCAGCGCCGCCATCTTCCGATATCACGTCCTGTGTAGCACAGCCGCTCCCCTGGCTGCCTCCGGCAACCTGCACTTCCGCCTGATACCTCTTCTCCCCGACGAACGCTGCAGCCGCTGGCCGGGAACGTACGAAGGCGAAATCAGGACCGCGCTTCGTTTCTTAGCCTGAGTCGGGGCAAAAAAATGCCGGGGATGGCCCCGGCTAAAAAGAGAGAATGAGACTACTTACGGCGCCAGGTGGTGCCCTGCGGGCCATCTTCCAGCACGATGCCCATCTCGTTGAGACGGTCACGCGCGGCATCCGCCGCCGCCCAGTCTTTCGCTTTACGCGCGTCCAGACGCTGCTGGATCAACGATTCAATTTCCGCCACTTCCCCGTCGTCCGCCTGCGCGCCGCTCTGCAGGAAGGCATCCGGCTCCTGTTCCAGCAGCCCCAGCACCGAAGAGAGCTTGCGCATATGCGCCGCCATCGCGTTGGCCGCGGCGGCATCTTCGGTTTTCAGGCGGTTAACCTCACGCGCCATATCGAACAGCACGGAATAGGCTTCCGGAGTATTAAAATCGTCGTCCATCGCTTCGATAAAGCGCGCCTCAAACGCCTCGCCGCCGGCCGGCTCTGCGGTTTTGTCGGTTCCGCGCAGCGCGGTATACAGACGCTCCAGCGCGGAACGCGCCTGCTTTAAGTTCTCTTCGCTGTAGTTCAGCTGGCTGCGATAGTGGCCGGACATCAGGAAGTAGCGAATGGTTTCCGCGTCGTAGAACTTCAGCACGTCGCGCACGGTAAAGAAGTTGCCCAGCGATTTTGACATCTTCTCGCGGTCAACCATCACCATCCCGGAGTGCATCCAGTAATTGACGTACTCGCCGTCGTGGGCGCAGGTGGACTGGGCGATTTCGTTTTCATGGTGCGGGAACATCAGATCCGAACCGCCGCCGTGAATATCAAAATGGTTGCCCAGCTGTTTGCAGTTCATCGCTGAACACTCAATGTGCCAGCCTGGACGGCCCGCGCCCCACGGCGACGGCCAGCTTGGCTCGCCCTCTTTCGACATCTTCCACAGCACAAAGTCCATCGGGTTATGCTTGACGTCAACGACATCAACCCGCGCGCCGGCCTGCAGCTGATCGAGATCCTGACGCGACAGCTGACCGTAGTTCGGGTCGGTCGGCACATCGAACATCACGTCGCCGTTGTCGGCGACATACGCGTGGCCTTTGGCGATCAGCTGCTCGGTAATCTCAATGATTTCCGCGATATGGTGGGTGGCCCGCGGCTCCATATCCGGGCGCAGGATATTCAGCGCGTCGAAGTCTTTGTGCATCTCGGCAATCATGCGATCCACCAGCGCAACAAAGCTTTCGCCGTTTTCATTAGCACGCTTAATGATTTTGTCGTCGATATCGGTGATATTGCGCACGTACTTTAGCTTATAGCCCAGGAAACGCAGGTAGCGCGCGACCACATCGAATGAGACGAAGGTACGGCCATGGCCGATGTGACAGAGGTCATAAACGGTAATACCACACACGTACATGCCAACTTCCCCGGCATGGATAGGTTTAAATTCTTCTTTTTGGCGCGTCAGTGTATTAAAAATTTTTAACATCGAAGATTCCGTGTAGACGTGTGTGGATATAAGTCGCGTATTCTAACCTTAATTCAACCCCGAAGCAGCACACATTGCAAGGTGATCCAACCCCGCGGTTATGCTATAACAGCCCCCTATATCTCACCCGACTCCGGGTGCAGGCACCACAATCATCGGAACAGGATGCAAAAATGGTTACTTTCCACACCAATCATGGCGATATCGTAATCAAGACGTTTGACGACAAAGCGCCGGAAACAGTTAAAAACTTCCTGGACTACTGTCGTGAAGGTTTCTACGACAACACTATTTTCCACCGTGTAATCAACGGCTTTATGATTCAGGGCGGCGGTTTTGAGCCGGGCATGAATCAGAAAACCACCAAATCTCCTATTCAGAACGAAGCGAACAACGGTCTGAAAAACACCCGCGGTACGCTGGCAATGGCCCGTACTCAGGCTCCGCACTCTGCCACCGCGCAGTTCTTCATCAACGTGGCCGACAACGACTTCCTGAACTTCTCCGGCGAAAGCCTGCAGGGTTGGGGCTACTGCGTATTCGCAGAAGTCGTTGAAGGGATGGACGTGGTCGACAAAATCAAAGCGGTCGCCACCGGCCGCAGCGGCATGCATCAGGATGTGCCGAAAGAAGATGTTGTGATCAAAAGCGTCACCGTTAGCGAATAATTCGTGGCGACACTTTTTATTGCGGATTTGCATCTGCAAACGGAAGAACCGGCGATTACCGCCGGTTTTCTGCGCTTTTTACAGGGGGAAGCCCGCAGGGCGGACGCCCTGTATATCCTCGGCGATCTCTTTGAAGCCTGGATCGGCGATGACGATCCTAACCCGCTGCATCGGCAAATCGCCTCAGCGCTCAAAGCGCTGGCCGATTCCGGCGTCCCCTGCTACTTCCTTCACGGCAACCGCGACTTTCTCGTCGGCAAGCGCTTTGCCCACGAAAGCGCGATGACCCTGCTGCCGGAAGAGAAGCTTCTCGACCTCTACGGGCGCAAGGTGCTGATTATGCACGGCGACACCCTCTGCACCGACGATGCAGGCTATCTGGCGTTTCGCGCGAAAGTTCACAATCCCTGGATCCAGCGCCTGTTTCTGGCCCTGCCGCTGTTTATCCGCCGCCGTATCGCCGCCAGAATGCGCGCCGACAGCAAAGCGGCCAACAGCAGCAAGTCGATGGAAATTATGGATGTGAATCCCCAGGCGGTCGTTGACGTCATGGAGAAACATCGCGTTCAGTGGCTGATTCACGGGCATACGCACCGCCCCGCCGTCCACCCGCTAGAAGCCAACGGCCAGACCGCGTACCGCGTGGTGCTCGGCGCCTGGCATAGCCAGGGCTCTATGGTCAAAGTGACGCCAGAAGACGTTGAGCTGATTCATTTTCCTTTCTAGCCCCCGGCAAGGGCTGATTCTTTATTTTCCGCGATTTATCCGGGCCGCACGATGAGCGCGTTGTGCAAATCTACCTGCTGGTGATGGGCATTCTTATGCTGACCCGGGGACGGGGGCTGGTTTTACTTTTTGCCCGCTCATAACCGGCGCGTTTCATCGAATACCGACAACACAAAGGCGGCTGGCCATGCGCACGCAACCGTTTTCCTTGCCGGGAGTTCATGCTATTCTCTGTGGCCTCTAAAGCAGTGTGAAACACACCCACAGGAGTTTTAAGACGCATGTCTTCCCGCAATAATTCGGCGCGTATCGCCATCGTGATGGGGTCCAAAAGCGACTGGGCTACCATGCAGTTTACCGCAGAAATCCTTGATGCCCTGAACGTTCCGTACCATGTCGAAGTGGTCTCCGCCCACCGCACGCCCGATAAACTGTTCAGCTTCGCCGAAGGCGCGGAAGAAAACGGTTTTCAGGTGATTATTGCCGGTGCCGGCGGCGCGGCGCACCTGCCGGGCATGATTGCGGCGAAAACGCTGGTGCCGGTGTTAGGCGTGCCGGTTCAGAGCGCGGCACTGAGCGGCGTAGACAGCCTCTACTCCATCGTCCAGATGCCGCGCGGCATCCCGGTGGGTACGCTGGCCATCGGCAAAGCCGGGGCCGCCAACGCCGCCCTGCTGGCGGCGCAGATCCTCGCCCAGCACGATGCGGAACTGCACCAGCGCCTCAGCGCCTGGCGTCAGGCGCAAACCGATGAAGTGCTGGATAACCCGGATCCGCGGGGTGCGGCATGAAGCAGGTTTGCGTTCTCGGCAACGGTCAGCTAGGCCGGATGCTGCGCCAGGCCGGCGAGCCGCTGGGTATTGCGGTCTGGCCGGTCGGTCTGGAAGCCGACCCGGAAGCGGTGCCGGTACAGCAAAGCGTGATTACCGCAGAGATTGAACGCTGGCCGGAAACGGCGCTGACCCGCGAGCTGGCGCGTCATTCCGCCTTCGTTAACCGCGACGTTTTCCCGATAATCGCCGACCGCCTGACGCAAAAGCAGCTGTTCGATAAGCTAGCGCTCGCCACCGCGCCGTGGCAGCTTCTGGCGGATAAAAGCGAATGGCCTGCGGTATTCGCCCGCCTCGGGGAGCTGGCTATCGTTAAGCGCCGCGTCGGCGGCTACGATGGCCGCGGCCAGTGGCGTTTGCGGGAAAATGAAACCGCGCAGCTGCCGGAGGATAACTACGGCGAGTGTATCGTTGAGCAGGGTATTAACTTCTCCGGCGAGGTGTCGCTGGTCGGCGCTCGCGCCCGGGACGGCAGCACGGTCTTCTATCCGCTGACCCGCAACCTGCATCAGGACGGTATTTTACGCGCCAGCGTCGCCTTTCCGCAGGCCAATGCCCGCCAGCAGGCGCAGGCGGAGCAGATGCTGTCGGCGATCATGCATGAGCTGGGCTACGTTGGCGTGATGGCGATGGAGTGTTTCGTCACCGCTGATGGCCTGCTGATTAACGAACTGGCGCCGCGCGTGCACAACAGCGGCCACTGGACGCAAAACGGCGCCTCCATTAGCCAGTTCGAGCTGCATCTGCGGGCGATTACCGATCTGCCGCTGCCGCCGCCGGTGGTGAACAGCCCGTCGGTGATGATCAACCTGATCGGTACCGATCTGAACTATGACTGGCTGAAGCTGCCGCTGGTGCATCTGCACTGGTACGACAAAGAGGTACGTCCGGGTCGTAAAGTCGGCCACCTGAACCTGACCGACAGCGATACCGACCGCCTGAGCGCGACGCTGGAAGCGCTGAAGCCGCTGCTGCCGCCGGAATATGCCAGCGGTATCTTCTGGGCGCAGGCGCAGCTGGCGTAATCCTCTCTCCTTTATCCCGGCTTGCGGCGCGCTGCGCCTTAGCCGGGCTACCCAACTTGCCAGCCCCACGGATGCTTAAATCCAGCCATTCCTGACGCTATTCAGCGATACACCGTGAAAAATCAATTCAGCAGGGCGCTCACCGCGTACAATAGAGGAATTATCGCGTCGAGCGACGCGTCTGAATGACTTAACGGTTTAAATGATGGAATTAGTACCACAGAATATTCGGCAGATTCTCGCCAGCGATACGCCGCTGATTGACGTACGCGCCCCGGTTGAATTCAGGCAAAGCGCCATGCCCGCGGCGATCAACCTGCCGCTGATGAACGATGACGAGCGTGCCGCCGTCGGCACCTGCTATAAGCGTCAGGGGCCGGACGCCGCCCTCGCGCTGGGCCATCAGCTGGTCAACGGCGAGATTCGCGCCCGCCGCCTCGCCGCCTGGAAAGAGGCCTGCGCGCGCTATCCCGAGGGCTACCTGTGCTGCGCTCGCGGCGGCCAGCGTTCGCATATCGTCCAGCAGTGGCTGAAGGAAGCGGGCGTGGATTACCCGCTGATCGTCGGCGGCTATAAGGCGCTGCGCCAGGCGGCGATACAGCTTACCGAAGAGCTGGTGCAGCGCCCTATCGTGCTGATCGGCGGCTGTACCGGTAACGGTAAAACCCAGTTGGTCGGCGCTCAACCGGACGGTATCGATCTCGAAGGGCTCGCCCATCATCGCGGCTCTTCATTTGGCCGAACCCTACAGGAGCAGCATCAGCAGGCAACCTTTGAAAATCACCTGGCCGTGGCAATGCTCAAAAAGTCAGGGCAGCAGACGCGCTGGGTGCTGGAGGATGAGGGGCATATGATTGGCGCCAATCACCTGCCGGAGTGCATGCGTCTTCGCATGGCGCAGTCGCCGCTGGCGGTGGTGGAAGATCCGTTCGCTGTCCGTCTTGAACGGCTGCGGGAAGAGTATTTTGCGCGCATGCATCATGATTTCCTGGCGGCCTACGGCGAAGAGCAAGGCTGGCAGGCGTATAGCGAATATCTGCATCATGGTCTGTTCGCAATCCGCCGCCGCCTCGGGTTACAGCGTTTTGCCCAGCTCACCGCCCGGCTTGATGAAGCCCTGCTTGAGCAGCAGCGAACCGCCAGCACCGAAGCCCACTTCAGCTGGCTGGTTCCCCTGCTGAACGAGTATTACGATCCGATGTACCGCTACCAGCTCGGCAAAAAAGCGGAGAAGATTATTTTTCGCGGCAGCTGGCAGGACGTCGCCGCCTGGCTGGCGGAGTAATCACATCCTCTCTTGTCCCGGCTTGCGGCGTAAATGCCTTAGCCGGGCTACGGGTCCGCAGACTGCGGTGAACCTGTAGCCCCGCTAAGCGCAGCGTCACCGGGGAAGTGTCAGCGCTTAGAAGTCGTAGCGCAGACGCACCAGGTTCATATCGCCCAGGTTGTCGGTGCTCGACGTGAAGACGTGTTCATAGTCAACGCGGAAACCATAATCCAGCTGGAAGCTCACGCCGACGCCGTTATCAATCCGCTGATAGTTGCGGCCGTTCACGTACTGCAGGCGGTCGCCCATAAAGTACGGCTGAATGGATTTCACCGCATACTGACCAATCGGGAATTTATAACCGGCAAAGTACTCAATACCCCAGGCATCGCCCGCGAAGTAGTTATGAACATCGGTTTTTTTGGTGGTCAGGAAGTTCTGATACCAGCCGCCGCCGAAGGAGAAGGTCCAGTTATCCGGCGTCCAGCTTAGCGCGGTACCGACGATATTCTGATCGTATGATTTGCTGTCTGAACTGGAGGGGTTACGCATATCGGCGCGGGTATAGTTCCACGCTGCGCCCCAGGTCAAATCCTTCATGATGTGGTAATCGGCGCCGATGGAGCCGCCGCCTTTACGCTTGTAGCGCAGGCCGTTTCCCGGCAGATATTCGCTGTCCTCAAACAGATAAGAGGCGTAAAGATCGACATCGCCAACGGTTTTCTTATATTTCAGCATATTGCGTGAGCGATAGGAGCCATCGTAGTCGCCGTTGATGCCGTTACCCGGCGCCTGGCCTATCATGTCGTAATCCCAGATATCGGTTTTTACCCCAACCACGTCGTAATAAACGCTGTTCTGCTGACCGTAGGTTAACGTCCCCCAGGTATCGCTTTTCAGGCCGGTATAGAGCATACGGCGGCTGGTGTTATTCGCGCCTTCGGCGTAGTGGTTATCCCAGTCGAAAAGCGCCGGAATATTGACGCCCAGCTCGTAGTAGCTGATCCAGCTAATATCATCGAACAGATAGTAGTCGGCGGCGAAGCGGAAACGGGTACCGCCATCGAAACCGTTACGTTTATAAGAGCCTTTGTCTCCGTCGCCGGACATCATGTTGAACTGGGGACGGATGCTCCCGCCGACGGTGAAATTAAGCCGGCTTAACGGATCGCCCGCCTGCGGATCTTGTTTTAAAAGCGTAATTTCCGCCTGGGATGCAAAAGAGGTTAACGCCAGGGCTGCGCCGATCGTTATCGCCAGCGCTTTTATTTTATGTGCCATACTTTTTCCTTGATTAATAAGCAACCTTATATTTGCCAGTTGAATATTAACTGCGATCGAGTATGGCGTGTTGTTGAGTTTTTAATGTTTCGTGCGGTTAAAAATCAGTGACTTACCATTTTGTGCCGTTAAAAAAACTGTGGTTATCTTTTCATCGCCATGTCATTAAAATGGTCTATTACCGCGCAAACATCATCCATGGAGGAAGTATGTCGAAAAAACTACTGCAGCTGCACTTTGCCTTTAACGGTCCCTTCGGCAGCGAGATGTCCCGTCAGCTCGTGGAGCTGGCCGAGTCCATCAATCAGGAGCCGGGGTTTATCTGGAAGGTCTGGACGGAAAGCGAAAAAAATCAGGAGGCGGGCGGGATCTATCTTTTTGCGAATGAAGAAACCGCGCTCGCTTATCTCAACAAGCACACCGCGCGCCTGAAATCTCTCGGCGTAAACGAGGTTATCTGCAAAATTTTCGATGTTAATGAGCCGCTCACCGCGCTAAACCACGGTCATCTGCAATAGCAACGCGCATCCGTACCGGGTAACCCCCCGGGTTGCGGCTGACGCCTTACCCGGGCTACTTTCCCGCATACAGTGAAACCCCCGGGTGGCGGATAACGCCTTACCCGGGCTACATAGCTAACCCTATCCCTGACTAAACTGGCGGAACAGCGCCTTACCTTTCAGCAGACGCAGCCCCAGCCAGCCGCCGCACAGCGACAGCAGTATCGCCCCGCACAGCGGCAGCATCACCCACAGCCGCCAGTCCGGAGACCACGGGAAGTCAAAGATTTTGCTTTGCAGCAGCGCCAGCGCCACCTCAGCGCCAATCGCCGCCACGACGCCGGACACCACGCCCAGCAGCGCGAACTCCGCCCACAGCGTGGTGCGCAGCAGAGACTTCCCGGCCCCCAGCGTGCGCCAGACCACCAGCTCCTGATAACGCTGACGCATCCCGACCTGTACCTGCGCCAGCAGCAGCAAAACGCCGCAGGCGGTGACCAGAATCACCATTACCTCAAGCGCGCGGCTTACCTGGGTCAGCACCTGGCCAATCTGCTGCAAAATCGCGCCGATATCCAGCAGGCTGACGGTGGGGAATTCGCGGTTGAGCTGTGTCAGCATCCCGTTGCCGTTATCCCAGCGGAAGCTGGTCAGCCAGCTTTGCGGCTGGCCGTCGAGCGCCCCCTGCGGGAAGATAAAGAAGAAGTTCGGCCGCAGGCTCTCCCAGTCGACTTTACGCACGCTGGACACCTTCGCGCTAAAGTCCTGAGTATCCCCGGTAAAGGTCACGCTATCGCCGAGCTTGACGCCCAGACGCTGCGCCAGCCCCTCTTCAATCGACACCTCGCCCGACTTCGGCGGCCAGCTACCGGCAACCAGCGGATTATGATCCGGACGCTCGCGGCTCCAGGTGAGGTTAAGCTCCCGGTTCAGGGCTTCATCTTTATTGCCCTCCGTCACCTGACCGTTAATTTGCGTCAGGCGGGCGCGCACGATGGGGTAGAACTCGGTGGCGCGGGTCTGATGTTCGGCGAGGAAGGTTTTCACCGGCACCACCTGCTCCGGCGCGATGTTAATCAGGAAATAGTTAGGACTTTCCGGCGGCAGCTGCTGCTGCCAGCGGTCAAGCAGATCGCCGCGCAGCACCAGTAGCAGCGCCAGCAGCATAAACGACAGCGAAAAGGCCGCCAGCTGGCTCAGGGTCGACCACGGCTGGCGCAGCAGACGGTTCACCGCCAGGCGCAGCGGCAGCGCTTTTAACGTCAAACGCTTCAGTAGCCACAGAACGCCCCATCCCGCCAGGCCGCACAGCAGCGCCATAATTGTACAAAGCCACCACCTTTTACTTCTAAAAACATTT
>OGYT01000419.1_pt1 | contig 33473 bp, 23 predicted proteins | sample 1576631 | NCBI WGS metagenome assembly OGYT01 (sample SAMEA3541588, study PRJEB24748) | human gut metagenome | biome: human gut; feature: human-associated habitat; material: faeces | place: China | collected 2012
CTCGACAAAAAGCAAACCGATGCCCTCGAAAAGAGCCGCCGGGATCTGGAGTTGTCACGCCTGAAGGGTGAAGCAAAAGAGCGCCTGCGACTGAGTTATGCAGCCGATGACCTGGGGTTAACCAGTGATCCGCAATTCCAGACAGGCCGTCAGGAGTTGATTAATAACGGTCTTGCTGAATGGCGGAATAATGAGGCCAACAAACCTAAGGCGAAGGGCGGTAAAACCGAAGGCGAGAAAACCGAGGATGTGTATAAGCGCCTTATCAAGCAGCAAAAAGAGCAGATTGCCCTGCAAGGCCAGAATACTGAACTGGCGAAGGTTAAATACCAGGTCAGCCAGGGCGAACTTGCTTCTCTGACAGAAGCCCAGAAAAAGACGGTATTGCAGAATGCTGCGCTGATTGACCAGGTTAAATTACGTGAGCAACTGCGAAATTACGAAGCCAACCTCGCCGACAGTAACGCCAGCGCCCGCGCAGCCAATGAAGCGCAACTGCTGGGCTACGGGCAGGGCTCCCGGTTCCGTGAAAGACTTCAGGAGCAGTTCAATCTGCGTAAGGAGTTTGAGCAGAAGAATACCGATCTTCTCCGCCAGCGTCAGGCTGGTGAAATCGACGAGACGTTCTATCAGCAGGGGCTGGCACTTAATAAGCGCTACCTCGAAGAGCGCCTGCGCGACCAGGAGGGATATTACGCAGCTTCTGATGCGCAGCGTGACGACTGGATGACGGGACTGTCTGAGGGGTATGCGAACTGGGTGGACGAAGCTACTGATTATTCTTCCATGGCCGCTGACGGCATGAAGCAGGCTATGGGTGGCGCGGTCACCACGATCACCGACATGCTCAATGGCAACGTTGACAGCTGGAAAGACTGGGGCGTTAGTGTACTGAAGATCATCCAGAATGTTCTGGTCAATATGGCTGTTGCCAACGGCGTCAGTTCGATTGGTTCTCTCTTCAGTTTCGGCGCATCTTCGGCAGCGACCGCCAGTAGCGGTACCGCTATTCAGAATGCTGGTGCTAACTTCACCTTTAATGCCAAAGGTAATGTTTACGACTCCCCATCCCTGAGCGCATACAGCAATGGCGTTTTTCAGACGCCTCAGCTGTTTGCTTTTGCCAAAGGTGCGGGGATTTTCGGCGAGGCAGGTCCTGAAGCCATTATGCCACTCACGCGGGCACCTAATGGTGATCTTGCTGTTCGCGCAGTAGGGATGCCGCAGGTCTCTGGTGGCGTGCCTTCAGTTAACTTCGGCGATATCAATATTCAGGGCGGTTCTCCACAGGCAGCCAGTCAGGGAACAGCCGGAGCAGCAGGCAGACAGCTTAAGGATGCCATCACTGGTGTCATTAACGAACAGGCCAGCATGCCGGGCTCGCCTCTGTGGCGATTAATCAAGGGAGTTTAACCATGGCAGTCGAAACCTTCAGCTGGTGCCCAAAGGTTGCCTCTCAGGTTGATACAAGTTTTCGTACCCGAAAGGCGCAGTTTGGCGATGGCTATACACAGGTGGCCGGGGACGGCATCAACCCGGTAACACCTCAGTGGAGCGTGAGCTTTACCGGCGACGAGGCTTACATTCAGGCCATTAAAAACTTTCTGAACAGACATGCAGGGTGGAAGTCATTTATCTGGAAGCCACCGCTTGATCCTTCAGGTTTATGGCGCGCGGAATCCTTCCAGATATCTACCCACGGCAACAAAAAATACACCCTCAGCAGCACATTCATACAGGCATACCATCCATGAGTATTTCATCTGATGTCCAGAAACTGGAACCGGGTAAGCGCGTCCGCCTGATCGAGGTGGACGGCTCAGCGTTCGGTGCGGGTATTCTTCGCTTTCACAACGAGACAATCCCGCATACCGAGGCGGAAATCATCGCCGCAGGCGGCGACGAGTCAAAACTTGAGCCGAAGTCGGTGTGGTGGCAGGGGCAGGAGTATGGCGCGTGGCCGTATGAACTGACCGGCATATCTGTAAGCAGTGACGGCCAGAGTTCACGGCCGTCACTCACTGTTGCAAACATCAGCGGTACGATTGGCGCGCTGTGCCGCAGGTTTCAGGGGATGGCTAAAGCAAAGGTGATCATCCATGACACCTTCGCTCACTACCTGGACGCAAGAAATTTTCATGGCGGGAACCCGACTGCGAATCCCAACGAGGAGCGCAAACAGGTTTATTACATCGACCGTAAATCAGGGTCAGACGATGAAACCGTAGAGTTTGAGCTTTCAAGTCCAGCCGATTTGCGAGGGCAACTCATTCCGACCCGGCAAATTCAGCCAATGTGCACGTGGTGCATGCGGGGCTGGTACAAAACCGGGAACGGCTGCACCTACGCCGGGCAAAACGGCTGGTTCGATAAAGACGGCAACCGGGTGGACGATCCTTCACAGGATGTTTGCTCCGGATTGCTGTCAACGGGCTGTAAACCTCGCTTCGGAGAGAATGAACAGCTGGATTATGGCGGGTTCCCAGGCGCTTCACTTCTGAGAGGATAATCATGCGCGACAAAACAGTTAGCGCCATTCTGGCCCATGCCGCCGCATCCTTCCCCGAGGAGTGCTGTGGCGTGGTTATTCAGAAGGGGCGGGTGGAGAAATACATCCCCTGCAAAAATAATGCTGAGTCGCCGACTGAGCAATTTGAACTTAATCCTGAGGATTATGCGGCCGCCGAAGAGCAAGGCACTGTGGTGGCGATCGTCCACAGCCATCCCGGCGACGGGGCAACAACTCAGCCGAGCGAGCTCGACATGCTGATGTGTGATGCCACGGAACTGCCCTGGATTATTGCATCGTGGCCGGAGGGCGACATTCGCACCGTCATGCCTCGCGGAGACCGCCCCCTCACAGGGCGCCAGTTTGTACTCGGGTATGCAGACTGCTGGTCTCTCATCATGGACTTTTTCCGCATCGAGCACGGCATTGAACTGCCCAACTACAGCGTAGATCGCCACTGGTGGGAGCAGGGTGAAAACCTCTATATGGACAACTGGCAGGAATGCGGTTTTCGTGAGTACGACGGTCCCGCTCAGCCAGGTGACATGGTTATCATGCAGGTTCAGTCCACCGTCCCGAACCATGCCGGGATTTTGCTTGATGGCAACATACTACTGCATCACATGTATGGCCAGCTAAGCCAGCGTATTCCCTACGGTGGCTATTACCGTGACCGTACCATCAAAATTCTGCGTTATAAGGATTTGATGTAATGGAAAGAAAAACCGTTATCAAACTCAGCGGCTCAATGGCTCAGCGATTTGGCAGGACACATCGCCGCGCACTAACGTCGGCCAGCGAAGTGTTCAGGGCACTTTCTAACACCATTGATGGATTTGATGCCTACCTGCGTGAGACCAGAGCGAAGGGGCTGGACTTTGTCATCTTCCGAAACCAAATAAACATAGGAAAGGAAGAGTTTGATCTTCTTGGACCTGGCGATGAACTTCGCATTATCCCTGTAATACGCGGCAGTAAAAGGGCTGGCCTCTTTCAAATTGTTACTGCCGCCGCAATTGCGGCTTTTACCTGGTGGAACCCAATAGGATGGGCAGCAGGTACACAAATGGCGCTATATGCCGCAGCTGGTTCTATGGCTGTGGGTGGTGTAGTGCAAATGCTTTCCCCTCAGGTTGCTGGTCTGAGGATGCGACAGGACCCAGATAATAAGCCTTCCTATGCGTTTGGCGGACCCGTCAATACTACGGCATCCGGTAACCCCGTTCCTTTGCTTTACGGACAGAGGGAAATAGGCGGTGCGATTATCTCAGCCGGGATTTATGCAGAAGATCAGCAATAAACAAAACTACCCATTTCAAGCCACCTGACGGTGGCTTCTTTTATGGACGCGATATGACGACGACGATCATCAAAGGCCGAGGTAAAGGTGGCAGCAATCAGACCCGTACGCCTGTTGAGGCACCAGACAGCATTCAGTCCATTGCAAGGGCAAAGGTGCTGATTGCTCTTGGGGAGGGGGAGTTCGCCGGCGGGCTTGATGGTAAAAATATTTTCCTTGGCGACTCATCTTCATACACCCCTCTCCAGAACGCCGACGGAAGTTACAATTTCAATAATGTAAAATACGAGTTCCGTTCCGGTACTCAGGACCAGGATTACATTCAGGGCTTTCCGGGCATTGAAAACGAACTTCAGGTTTCATATGAGCTGAAACAGGCTGTACCGTATGTTCGGGCGGTATCCAACACGCAGCTCTCTGCGCTGCGAATTCGCCTGGGATGGCCAACTCTTTTACTCCAGAAAAACAACGGTGATAAAGTCGGCACCCGCGTCGAGTATGCTATCGATCTGTCGGTCGATGGCGGGCCGTATGAAACGGTGGTTAACGGTGCTGTTGATGACAAAACCACGTCGCTTTATGAGCGCAGTCACCGCGTCAATCTTCCGAAAGCCTCGACTGGATGGCAGTTGCGGGTTCGCAGAATCACGCCGGATTCCACGAGCGTGAATATCGTCGACACCATGCGCGTTGTGGCCGTTACTGAAATTATTGACGCCAAACTTCGCTACGTTAACACAGCGCTGCTGTATGTAGAGTTTGACGCAAAGCAGTTCCCTAATGGCATTCCTCAGGTTGTGTGCAATCCGAAAGGGCGAATCATCCGTGTACCTGATACTTATGATCCCGAAACCCGCACTTATTCTGGTACATGGGAGGGCGTATTTAAATGGGCGTGGACGGATAACCCTGCCTGGATTTATTACGACATCATTCTGAACGAGCGCTTCGGGCTGGGTCAAAGAATCGATGCGACTCAGATAGACAAATGGGAACTTTATCGCATCGCCCAGTATTGCGATCAACTGGTACCAGACGGCAAGGGCGGCAGCGGGACGGAGCCTCGTTTTCGTTGCAACGTTTATATCCAGGACCGTAATGACGCCTGGACCGTACTTCGTGACCTGGCGGGTATATTTCGCGGCATGACGTACTGGGGCGACAATAAGATGTATGTCCTGGCTGATATGCCACGGGATGTGTGGCACATCTATAACCACGCCAGCGTTGTTGAAGGAAAATTTACCTTTGCGGATCCGAGTGAAACCACCCGAAACACTGCCGCGCTGGTGAACTGGTCAGACCCAGCCAACCACTATAAAGACACGCCTGAGCCTGTTTACGATAACGATCTGGCCATGCGCTTCGATTATCGTCAGCTCGAAATGACTGCGATCGGCTGCACCAGGCAGTCAGAGGCAAACCGGCGGGGGCGCTGGGCGCTGCTCACTAACGGTATCGGCGAGGTGGTGACCTTCAGCACGGGCATGGACGTTCCCCCCGTTGGTGAGGTGATCGGCGTGGCAGCTAACGAGCTGGCCGGAAGAACTATCGGTGGCAGGGTGAGTGCGGTTAACGGCCGCAACATAACCCTCGATCGAGCCGCTGATGTGAAGGCCGGGAACCGGCTGTTTTTGAATCTTCCGTCAGGCACAGCTCAGGCCAGAACGGTCCAGGCCGTTAACGGAAACACAGTCACTGTCACCACACCCTACAGCGAAACGCCGGAGGCTGAATGTAACTGGGGTGTGGACTCTGACGATCTGTTTATAGCGCTTTTCCGTGTTACGGGAACGCGGGACAACAACGACGGTACTTTCGAGGTCACCGGGACGACTTACAACCCTGATATCTATTCCGCTGTTGATACCGGCGCAAGACTGGACGAGCGGCCAGTCAGTGTCATTCCGCCAGGGGTTCAGGCTCCCCCAGGAAATATCGTCGTAGACAGTTACTCTACGGTTAACCAGAACATTGCGATTACCACCATGCGCGTTGCCTGGGATGCTGTTCAGGGTGCAGTTGCGTACGAGGCGGAATGGCGGCGTGACAGCGGCAACTGGATTAGTGTGCCCCGAACGTCTTCTCTCGGCTTTGAAGTGCAGGGTATCTACTCGGGTCGCTATCTGGTCCGCGTCAGGGCGGTGAACGCCAGCGACGTTTCATCAGTGTGGGCGACATCACCAGAAGTAAATCTTACTGGTAAAGTGGGCAATCCACCGAAGCCGGTTGGCTTTATCGCTTCTGAAAACGTGGTATTCGGTATCGAGCTGAACTGGGGATTCCCGGCGAATACCGACGACACGCTGAAGACCGAAATTCAGTACAGCCTGACCGGTACCGAAGACGATGCGATGCTGCTGGCCGATGTGCCTTACCCGCAGCGCAAATATCAGCAGATGGGCCTTAAGGCTGGGCAGATTTTCTGGTACCGCGCGCAGCTGGTGGACCGCAGCGGCAACGAGTCCGGATACACCGACTGGGTGCGCGGACAGGCGAGCATCGATGTTTCCGACATCACCGATGTGATCCTGGAGGAGATTAAAGAGACTGATACGTTCAAAGACCTGATCGAGAGCGCGGTGGAGAGCAGTGAAAAGTTCGCAGAACTGGCTGATGCAATCAAAGAGAATGCAAACGGTCTTGCAGCGGCGGTTGGATCGAATAAGCAGACTGCAGAAGCAATCATTGGCAATGCGCTGGCTATTGCTGATGTTGTTGTGCGGCAGACTGCGCAGCAGGGGGCTAACTCTGCAACATTCGAACAGCTCCGGGAGGTAATCGCCACTGAGACGGAGGCGCGAGTTACTGATGTTACCCGTCTTGAGGCAAAAACTGCGCAGAATGAAGCCGGTATTACTGATATTCGCCAGGCATTAGCGACGGAAACTGAAGCGCGCGCTTCTGCGGTAAGCCAATTGACTGCTGCCACGCAGGCCGCCTCTGATAAAGCTGATTCAGCTGCTGCTGTAGGTGCTCAGAATACAGCATCAATCACTGATCTTAGCCAGGTAGTCACGGACCTCGATTCCTCAATGGCATCACGTCTGGAAGAACTGGGTGCACAAACTGATAAGGCCAGCGGCGGTATTCAGAACAATGCTATCGCGCTGATCACCAGCACGCTCGCTCAGGTTAACCAGCGTAACCTTCTGAGCGTGCAATATGGCGATAACAAAGCCGGTATTGAGCGGGTCGATAATGTAATGGCCGATGCCAGTAAAGCTGTTGCTGAGTCGTTGCGCACCCTTGACTCCAGTGCCGGTGGAAACACCGCGAATGTCACTGATCTGTCAAAGACGCTTGCTGACTTCACACAGGCTTCGGCAACTCAGATCAATTCGCTGAAGGTCACTGTAAATGGCCAGCAGGCCGCTATTGTCCAGAATGCTCAGGTATCAGCAGACATCAACAATAACCTGAATGCGATGTACAGCATTAAGGTGGCTGTTGATGCTAACGGTCGTCAGTATGCTGCTGGCATGGGTATTGGTGTTCAGAACACTCCATCCGGAATGCAGTCGCAGGTGTTGTTCCTGGCTGACCGATTTGCGGTGATGTCTCAGGCTGGAGGGGCCGTGACACTGCCGTTCGTTATCCAGAATGGGCAGACCATTATCAGGGATAGCGTTATCGGCGACGGAACCATCAGTAATGGCAAAATTGGCAACTACATCCAGTCCGCGACATGGGACGGAACCGGAAACGTCGGCTGGCACATCAACAAATCGGGTTATGCCGTTTTCAATAACGTTACTGTGCGTGGAGCGGTTTACGCCCAAAATGGTCAGTTCGGATTCACCAACTCAACAGGAGGAGTCACGATCAATAACAACGGTGTCACTGTCAATTTGTCGAATGGTGGGCGCATTGTTCTGGGAGAATTTTGATGGCCAGGGGACTCTATATCGATTTGAATGACGGGCGTCCGGCAATGACCATCACTGCCGGAATGAAATGTCCGTCGTATGGTGGGGAGGCTGTGGAGGCATGGGGCCAGCAGACCATGACTGTTCAGGGCTATGTTGCCGGAGCGACCCCTTTTTTCATTCCATCAAACTCGGTTGTGAATGTGACTCGCTCGCCGAATCTGATAACAACGATTATGGTTCTCGATGGGATAACCAATAACGGAAACGGAACCCTGACCCAGAGTGTCTGGTCATCAGATGGCTGGGGGAAAGATAAAACATTTCCCGGCACAGTCTGGCAGATTTTACCCGCTGGGCAGAGTGGAAACCGTGGTTTGCTTATTGAGGATTCGACAGACTTTATTGCGATCACTGATGTCAGTCGTGTTGCTTCCTGTGTTTTCAGTGGAACGGTCAATGTAAATGGTACTTACACGCTTCCGGCCAAAGGGCTCGTTTTTGCCCGCTGGAATGACAGCGCAGCTACGCTTGAATGTGATGGTAATAATATTTACTCCCGTCAGGATTACACGGGCTATGACGATATCGCCCGTTCTGTGAATGTCGATATTGCGATTTTTGCGGTTCAGGCCCCTGTACCCGGAAGAGGATTAAATTTCATCAACGCTGCTGGCCAGTGCACTTTCTCTACCACCCGCCGTCCATTTATATTCCGAAATCAGTTTTATTCACCGGGCAATAGCTGGGTCGATATTGGCAACAGCATGATTGCGCTTGGCTGCTATGGTTTCAACTCTTCAACAGCCAGCGGGTGGTGCAACATGCGATCCAAGGGACTGGTGATGAGCGGGAACTCGGTAAAATGTGGGAATGGCCGTGTCCGTTCCCGATGGACCGACAAGTATTCTGTGACTGGCGAGAGATATACCGGAATGAGTATTCCCATCATCCCCGCAATGTATTGACACAACCCCACTAACGAGCCCCGCCATGGCGGGGTTTTTTATTACCTGGAGAAAATATGATTTATACCACTGGCACTATTGCCATCAGCGGAAATACCCTAACAGGTACGGGAACAAACTTTACTGCAGTTGGCTCGTTAATTCGTAACGGTTGTACTGTCATCGCACTGACTAGCCCTCCGCAGGTATTCCAGATCACCTCCATCGGCGGGGCAACCAGTCTCACCGTGACACCAGCAGCAAATCCTGCAATCCCTGCGGGAACAAAGTATTCGATTTTGCTGAGCGACAGCCTGAGCGTGGATGGACTGGCGCAGGACATTGCTGAAACGTTCACGATGTACCAGCGTTATATGAGCGGTTTTGCTGATGTGATGAACGGTACGACAGACGTCACTATCACGATTAACGGTGTGGCCGTCACGGTACCGGGTCAGAAATCACTGGCGAAGAAAGGGGCAAACAGCGATATCACCGCCCTTTCAGGGCTGACTACCGCGCTCAGCGTTAGCCAGGGTGGCACTGGTGCGAAAACCGCATCAGGTGCTCGCACAGAACTCGGCTTGGGAGATCTGGCAACTGAAAACAGTAGCGGTATCAGAAAGCAACTTTTAAAAGTTGACCCGCAACTAGGAAGCACGGTTGAACTTAATGTGTTTAACCCTGGCGCTGGTGTGAAGAATGGCTCCGGACTGATGTTCAGGCGTCACGCATCAGATGGTTATGTCATTATGCAGTACAACACCTCAGGAGATTATGAGGTCAGTAATGTAATCATGGGGATTGATACTGCTTCCCGTAACGTTTCATGGGATTTCCAGTTATCAGGTAATGCCGTTGCTAACGCCGGTTCATGGCTGAGTAATTCAGATAAGGACATCAAAACCAACATAAAAGTCGTAGAAAACCCGCTTGAGAAAATGCGCATGATGCACGGATATACCTGGGACCGCCTTGATGATGCACCTCCCGGGCAGGGTTTTATAGCGCAGGAGCTTATGGAAGTCATACCCACGGCAGTATTTGAGGGCGGACGTACTGAACTTAAAGACGGAACGGTAGTTGAGAAAACCTTATCAGTCGATGTTACCGGCGCTTCAGCAGCACTTCACCATGAAGCTATTCTGGCTTTAATGGAACAGATTGAAGATTTAAAGAAACAGGTAGAGGCATTGCAGCCAGGAAGTTGATGAAACCGCCGCTCATCGTAAGCAATGATGGGCGGCGACAGATTGCCCGAACAATCTCTACAGGCCAACCTGGCGAACAGTCGGGAACTCTGAAACCAGCCACATATCGGACTCTTCAAACATTTCCTCCAGCATGCGGTTCAGCTTTTCCCGATCGCTTTTGCTTGCATCGCTATTCAGGCCGTTCGCCTGCATCGGCTTCACCTTCACTTCAGCATCAGGGAAAATCTGGTACACCCGCTTCTTCAACTCGGCCAGTATGATCTCTCTGGCCCCTTCGAGCCCCTCAACATTACGCTTGTCATAAACCAGTTCTACGAACATAAATGCTCCGCTAATCACTGTTTGAATATACAGTATTTTTGCTTTGGCGGTTTTGTCTGTCAAGGCATGAACAACTTGTTTTTAAATTTTGGGGAACATACTGCTGGCGTGTTTGTTATCGATTTGCCCTGCAGGACTCATGTGGTCTGGCGTTGACTAGAATTATGCGTGGGGCATGGATGGGGCAAAAGTGGTCCCTGAAGTTCGTAAAATTTCGTTAATCAAGCTTTATCTCGATCTCGCTCATCCCTTGTTTAAAGCGCTCCTGGACGATCTTTATCGATTTTAAAAACTATGAGTTCATATTATTGCCTTCCTGGTCGCGGTAGCTGACCAGACCGGTATCATCGTCGACTTCGGGTTTGCCGTCGGTCAGGATCATTCGACCGTCTTTTGTCGCCATAACGTAATCGCTGCTACAGCCCGATACGGCAAACGCTAAACCGACTGCTGAAACTAACACTGCCCATTTTTTCATCGTTATCGTCCTCATCTGGATCTGGCGCGTATCAAATCATAGTTTAGTTTTAACCCGATATGGCAACAGGAGGAAGCGGTAAAATCTTAAAAACCAGCTGATTATGTTTGAGAGCTCGCAAAATAAGTAAAAAACTATGTTTTTAGAAGAAAATGGTGAGCAAGAAGCGCGCCGGTGAAGTTCTTTTTGAGATAAAAACCGCGCGGCAGCGTTAGTATCGGCTCACCCTTCGAGCCGATTGCCTCGGTAAGCGCTTTGCTGTTGGCCGCTTTCGGGCGCAGCTGTAATACTTCTCCGTGCCGGGCGGTGATGCGCTCTACCTGCCCAAGCACGATCATGTCCATCAGCTCCTCCCAGTCCAGCCGCAGCTGATGCTCTTCTTCGTCGTTCGGGCTCCAGAGCAGCGGCGCGCCAACGCGACGCTCAGCCAGCGGGATCTGACGCTCACCTTCAACCGGCACCCACAACACGCGCTTCAGCTTGTGACGAACGTGGCTGGTTTCCCACGTCACGCCGGTGTTGCCGGTTAGTGGCGCAACGCAGACGAAGGTGGTCTCAAGGGGCTTGCCCTGGCTGTCTATGGGGATGGTTTTTAACTCCACGCCAAGCGCTGCAAAATCCTGCTCGGGTTTGCTCCCTGCGCTGGCGCCCAGCCACAGCTCAAGCAGCATGCCGATCCAGCCTTTATCCCGTTTTAGATCCTTCGGGATCTGAAGCCCTGCCATTGCCGCCAGCTCGCCAAGCGAAAAGCCTGCCAGACGCTGTGCCTGCTGTAGCAACTGGCCCTCGCTGGACGGCGGTGAGAGCAAGGGTGTAAGCGGATGCATGAAGGTAACCTTTTGATTAAAAAATAAACGAAGAAATTGTCCCCTGTGGATAGAGTTTAACTATTTCTGTACCAATATTCCATGTCTATGATTTATAGGTTTTTTTATTGCTTTTAAATCGTTTCACCAGACTCAGAAAACCGGTTGTTCAAATCTGGTCACTGACAATGAACAGGATCTTACACCATGTTATCCACAGAAAAATGGGATAACTGGGCATAACCCTGACTACTGTTTCAATTTACAGCCTTGACGTGCGATGAAAATCGAATTTTCAAACAAATTGTGACTAACTTATTGGCACAATCTGTGGATAAAACCGACGCTGTTCGATCTTTCATCAGCACGACGCTCCCTGATGTGACGATCGTCACGCTATTCTGTTTTTTGTTCATAAAAATACATTTAACTTTATGAAAAATATTGAATTATTTAACTGGCGCGAAAGCGTTGGCAAGGCAGGGTTTGAGGTTGTTCATCGGTAATCAGACACTTCTTCACAACTATATCCACAGAAAAGGTGAATAAAATTCCCTTCACTGCCTCTCATCTGTTTATAACTCAGTACTTATTTGTGAGTTATTCAAATGTTATTAGGTTGCAGCCCTGTAAGAGAGTGGTTTACCGCCTCCCTGTAGTGTGAAACAATCATTCATATATAAGGTTTAATTTGGGGTAGTCCGGTGATTGATGACGATGGCTACCGCCCGAACGTAGGAATAGTAATTTGTAATCGTCAGGGCCAGGTAATGTGGGCCCGGCGATATGGTCAGCACTCCTGGCAGTTCCCGCAAGGCGGGATCAATCCGGGAGAGTCCCCAGAACAAGCGATGTACCGGGAGCTTTTTGAAGAGGTCGGTTTAAGCCGAAAAGATGTTCGCATCCTGGCTTCGACCCGCAACTGGTTGCGTTACAAGTTACCGAAACGTTTGGTGCGTTGGGACACAAAGCCGGTTTGTATCGGCCAGAAACAGAAGTGGTTTCTGTTGCAGTTGGTGGGCAACGATTCAGACATCAATATGCAAACCAGCAGTACGCCGGAGTTCGATGGCTGGCGCTGGGTGAGCTATTGGTATCCTGTTCGTCAGGTCGTGTCATTTAAACGCGATGTTTACCGTAGGGTGATGAAAGAGTTTGCAAGTGTGGTCATGCAGCTTCAGGAGGTCCCCCCTAAGCCGCAGAGCGCACCTGCCTGGCGACGTAAAAGAGGTTAAGCTACGCAAATCATGCTCACCCGCTTGCGAGAAATAGTCGAGAAGGTGGCCAGTGCTCCGCGTCTGAACGAGGCGCTGAATATTCTGGTTACTGACATCTGTCTTGCGATGGAGACCGAGGTCTGTTCGGTATATCTGGCCGACCACGATCGGCGCTGCTATTACCTGATGGCGACCCGTGGTTTGAAAAAACCACGTGGACGCACCGTCACGCTTGCATTTGATGAAGGTATCGTGGGCCTGGTTGGGCGGCTGGCTGAACCCATCAACCTTGCTGATGCGCAAAAACACCCCAGCTTTAAATACATCCCTTCCGTAAAAGAAGAGCGCTTCCGCGCTTTCCTTGGCGTGCCGATTATCCAGCGTCGCCAGCTGCTCGGCGTACTGGTTGTCCAGCAGCGCGAGCTACGTCAGTACGATGAAAGCGAGGAGTCTTTCCTCGTCACGCTGGCCACGCAGATGGCGGCGATCCTCTCCCAGTCTCAGCTTGCCGCGCTCTTTGGCCAGTATCGCCATACGCGCATTCGTGCCCTTCCGGCATCGCCAGGCGTAGCGATTGCTGAAGGCTGGATGGACGCCACGCTGCCGTTAATGGAGCAGGTTTACGAAGCCTCAACGCTTGATGAAGCGCTTGAGCGCGAGCGTCTTACCGCCGCGCTGGAAGAGGCGGCGAATGAATTTCGTCGTTACAGCAAGCGTTTTGCCGCAGGTGCGCAAAAAGAGACGGCGGCCATTTTCGACCTCTATTCGCATCTGCTCTCCGATGCGCGTCTGCGTCGTGAGCTTTTTGCTGAAGTGGATAAAGGCTCGGTCGCGGAGTGGGCCGTTAAGAAGGTTATCGAGAAATTTGCCGACCAATTTGCGGCATTGACCGACGGTTACCTGAAAGAGCGGGCTGGAGATCTCCGGGCCCTGGGACAACGTCTGCTGTTCCATCTTGATGACACCATTCAGGGGCCGAATGCCTGGCCTCAACGGTTTGTTCTGGTCGCCGATGAACTGTCGGCAACCACGCTGGCTGAACTGCCGCAGGACAGGCTGGCCGGTGTCGTGGTGCGCGATGGTGCCGCCAACTCACACGCCGCCATTATGGTGCGCGCGCTGGGTATCCCAACCGTTATGGGGGCCGATATCCAGCCGTCGGTACTGCACCGCCGTACGCTGGTGGTTGACGGCTATCGCGGTGAGCTGCTGGTCGATCCTGAGCCGGTTCTGCTCCAGGAATACCAGCGTCTTATCAGCGAAGAGAATGAATTAAGCAAGCTGGCGGAGGATGACGTTAACCTGCCCGCACAGCTTAAGAGCGGAGAGCGGATCAAAGTCATGCTCAACGCCGGTTTAAGCCCTGAGCATGAAGAAAAGCTTGGCAGCCGCATCGACGGTATTGGCCTGTACCGTACTGAAATCCCGTTCATGCTGCAGAGCGGTTTCCCCTCCGAAGAGGAGCAGGTGGCGCAGTATCAGGGGATGCTGCAGATGTTTAACGACAAACCTGTCACCCTGCGAACCCTCGATGTCGGCGCGGATAAACAGCTGCCCTATATGCCGATCAGCGAAGAAAACCCGTGCCTGGGCTGGCGTGGGATCCGCATTACGCTCGATCAGCCGGAGATCTTCCTGATCCAGGTGCGTGCAATGCTGCGCGCCAACGCGGCGACGGGCAATCTCAGCATCTTACTCCCGATGGTCACCAGCATTGATGAGATCGACGAGTCCCGGCGACTGATCGAACGTGCAGGCCGTGAAGTGGAAGAGATGATCGGCTATGCGATCCCGAAACCGCGGATCGGGGTGATGCTTGAAGTGCCGTCTATGGTCTTTATGCTGCCGCAGCTGGCAAACCGTGTTGATTTTATCTCTGTCGGCACAAACGACCTGACGCAATATATTCTGGCCGTCGACCGTAACAACACCCGTGTCGCCAGTATCTACGACAGCCTGCATCCGGCGATCATTCGCGCGTTAGCGATGATTGCCCGTGAAGCGGAACAGTACGGCATTGATTTACGCCTGTGCGGTGAAATGGCCGGGGATTCAATGTGCGTTGCGATCCTGATTGGTCTGGGATACCGCCATCTGTCGATGAACGGTCGCGCTGTCGCCCGCGTGAAGTACCTGCTGCGGCATATCGACATCAACGATGCCCGCGAGCTGGCCGAACGCAGCCTTGACGCGCAGCTGGCAGCAGAGGTTCGTCATCAGGTCGCAGCGTTTATGGAACGACGCGGTATGGGCGGCCTGATCCGCGGCGGCCGCTAATCATCTTTCTGCCTCTCCCTCCGGGAGAGGGCTCCAGCGCGCATAAAACCCTATACACATCTTTTACATCTCTGGCGCATCCTCCGCGCCCGCCTTGTGCTATGATTCGCAACTTTGGAGCCTCTGCTTACGGCAGAATCGCATTTCTACCGCTGTCCACTTTCAGCGGAATAACAACATCTTGTGGTGACAGATGAACAGTGGTTATCTGCATTTTCCGGAATTTGATCCGGTCATTTTTTCAGTAGGACCTGTTTCGCTTCACTGGTACGGTCTGATGTACCTGGTGGGCTTCATTTTTGCCATGTGGCTCGCTGGCCGTCGCGCCAGTCGTCCGGGCAGCGGCTGGACGAAAAACGAAGTTGAAAACCTGCTCTATGCGGGCTTCCTCGGCGTGTTCCTCGGTGGCCGCATTGGGTACGTGCTGTTCTATAACTTCCCGGTGTTCCTGAATGACCCTCTCTATCTGTTCCGCGTGTGGGACGGCGGCATGTCCTTCCACGGCGGCCTGATTGGGGTGATCCTGGTGATGGTGATTTTTGCCAAACGCACCAAACGCAACTTCTTCCAGGTTTCAGATTTTATCGCACCGCTGATCCCGTTTGGTCTCGGCGCTGGCCGTCTGGGTAACTTTATCAACGGTGAGCTGTGGGGCCGCGTCGACCCGAGCGTGCCGTACACGATGCTCTTCCCGGGCTCCCGCGCAGAGGATATCGCGCTGCTGCCATCACACCCGGAGTGGCAGTCCATTTTTGATACCTACGGCGTTCTGCCGCGCCATATGTCTCAGCTGTACGAGCTGGCGCTGGAAGGCGTGGTACTGTTTATCATCCTCAACCTGTTTATCCGCAAACCGCGTCCGATGGGCGCTGTCTCCGGCCTGTTCCTGATTGGCTACGGCGCATTCCGTATTATTGTCGAGTTCTTCCGTCAGCCTGACGCACAGTTTACCGGCGAATGGGTACAGTACATCAGCATGGGGCAGATCCTCTCCATTCCGATGATTGTCGCGGGTGCCATTATGATGATTTGGGCGTATCGTCGTCGTCCACAGCAACAAATTTCCTGAGGAACCATGAAACAGTATCTTGAATTGATGAAAAAAGTGCTCGACGAGGGCACGCCGAAAAACGACCGCACCGGCACCGGTACGCTCTCCATTTTTGGCCACCAGATGCGCTTCAACCTGCAAGAAGGCTTCCCTCTGGTGACGACAAAGCGCTGCCACCTGCGCTCGATCATTCATGAACTGCTCTGGTTCCTGCAAGGCGATACCAACGTAGCGTATCTGCACGAAAATAACGTCTCAATCTGGGACGAGTGGGCAGATGAAAATGGCAACCTGGGCCCGGTTTACGGCAAGCAGTGGCGCGCCTGGCCGACGCCTGATGGTCGCCATATTGACCAGATCACCACCGTGATGAACCAGCTGAAAAACGATCCGGACTCGCGCCGAATCATCGTTTCCGCCTGGAACGTCGGCGAGCTGGATAAAATGGCGCTGGCGCCGTGCCATGCGTTCTTCCAGTTCTATGTGGCGGATGGAAAGCTTTCTTGTCAGCTCTACCAGCGCTCCTGTGACGTGTTCCTCGGCCTGCCGTTTAACATTGCCAGCTATGCGCTGTTGGTCCACATGATGGCGCAGCAGTGCGATCTGGAAGTGGGCGATTTCGTCTGGACCGGTGGGGACACCCATCTTTACAGCAACCATATGGAACAGACGCATCTCCAGCTGACTCGCGAACCGCGTGCTCTGCCGAAGCTGATTATCAAGCGCAAACCGGCATCAATCTTCGACTACCGCTTTGATGATTTCGAGATTGAGGGCTATGACCCGCATCCGGGCATCAAAGCGCCTGTCGCTATCTGATGCGATAAAGCGTGACACAACCGGTGCTCTTTAGCGCCGGTTTTTTTTCGCCTTTATCCCGTTTCCCGAAGCGCTATCCAGAAAGCGTGCAACGCGCTGCAACACTCTCAATTCCTCGGATAACGCCTCGTAAAACGAAGAACCGTCGCTCGTCATGTTCACGGCGCTTCGCCACACTCCCGGTATGAAAAAAGAGAACGGTTTTACGCTTATCGAAACGCTGGTCGCGATTTCGCTTGTCGTTATCCTCAGCGCCTCAGGGCTGTACGGCTGGGACAGCTGGCAGCGGCAGCAGCGGCTGTGGCAAACCGCCAGTCAGGTGCGAGATTACCTGCTGTTTCTGCGCAATCATGCCAACCGCTACAACCGCGACCATCAAATTACCCGTCTGCGGGTGGGAGGCATGGATTGTCTGGTGAGCTCTGCCGCGCAAGGCTGTGAGAAGGGCAGTCCCTTTGTGCTGATACCACTCTGGCCTGAGGTCGCGATCGGCGAGGTAACGCCGTCGCTCGCGTTCTATGGATTAAAGGATACGGCATGGGCAGGGCGGATACGCGTTCAAAGCCGCGCGGGAGAATGGCTGATTATTGTCTCAAATGGAGGACGCATCAGGATGTGTAAGGTCTCTGCGGGAGGTTCATGTCGATGAAGCAGCGAGGTTTCTCACTGACTGAAGTTCTGATTGCCACGGCGATTAGCAGCCTTTTGCTGATAAGCGCATCGCGTTTTTTACCCGGCTTGCAGCGTGCGATCTTAGTGCAATCTGGTCAGAGACAACTGGAGGAAGAGGTCTGGCACCACCTGTTTGCTCTGGGCAAACAGCTTCAGCGTGCGGGGTACTGCGCGGGAAACTGTCAGGGACAGGCACTGGTGACAGCCAGGCAAGGAAGTTGCGTCATTGTGCGGTGGGATGCCAACAGTAACGGCAGCTGGGATAACAGCGCATCAGAAAATGACAGCACCGGTTTTCGACTGGAGTCTGGTGCGCTTGAAACCCAGCGTGGAGCGACCTCATGTGAAGGAAAAGGATGGGAAAAGCTCACGGACCCGGACAGGCTAGCGATCGCGCATTTTGTGGTGAGGACAGTGGAACATGCCGGTTTTGCGCCAGAGGTGAATATCGAACTGGCGGCGATTCGTAAAGGCGAGCAGGGGGAACCCTGGCAGGCGTTGTATACGGTCACGGGGTACAACCTGTGAATCGTCAACGCGGCATGTCTTCGCTGGCGCTGGTTCTGCTTTTACTGGTGCTGGGTACCCTTATCCTCACGGGGCTCAATCAGCAGCTCACAACGTTTAGCGCGCTCGTTGGCGGGGAGAAAAGCTCGCTTCAGCAGCAGGTGAAGGTACAGTCCGCGCTTGAATGGGGACGGGTTCAGAGCTGGTCGTCGGAGTCACAGGTTCAGTGCAAAATGACACCGGCGTGGCGAGTGTGTTTGCGCCAGCTGAGTGGGGCGCGTGTACTGCTGATTGCCGGAGACAGCGGCCTGCTGCTTTGGCGCTCAGGAGAGATTGTCGACGGGAACGTTCGCTTTTCGCCTCACGGCTGGAGTGATTTTTGTCCCCTTAAGGAGAGCGCGTTATGCCAGCTGCCGTGAGCAGAGAAAAAGGGTTTAGCATGGTTGAGGTACTGCTGGCGATGATGCTGCTGGTGATCGTCGTGACCGCTCTGTCGGGTTATCACCGGGCGCTGGCGGCGCGGTTCACCCTGTTTAACCAGTATCGCCAGCTCTGGCACCATGCCTGGAATCAGTCTCAGCTTTCAACAAATGTTCTCCCGGCAGGCTGGCAGGCCAGTCGGGGGCAGACAACGCACGCAGGATGTGTCAGCATCACGGTCACACTTATTTCTCCTCTGGGGCGGCGCGGTGAGATAACGCGTCTGCATTGCCCGGTTAGCCAGTAGTCGGGAGCGTCTATGTTAAGGGTCTACCACTCAAATCGTCTGGATGTGCTGGAAGCGCTGATGGAATTTATCGTTGAGCGCGAGCGGCTTGACGATCCTTTTGAGCCTGAAATGGTGCTGGTGCAGAGCACCGGTATGGCACAGTGGCTGCAAATGTCGCTTTCCCGTAAATTTGGCATAGCCGCAAATATTGATTTCCCGCTGCCCGCGAGTTTTATCTGGGAGATGTTTGTGCGCGTGTTGCCGGACATCCCGGAGCAGAGCGCCTTCAACAAACAAGGCATGAGCTGGAAGCTCATGGCGCTGCTGCCGGAAATGCTGCAGCACGATGAATTCGCCATGCTGCGCCACTACCTCAATGACGATACCGATAAGCGCAAGCTGTTCCAGCTGGCGTCGCGTACCGCCGATCTCTACGACCAATACCTTGTTTACCGTTCTGACTGGTTAATTCGTTGGGAAGCGGGCGAGCTGGTTGAAGGGCTACCGGAGGCGCAAATATGGCAGGCACCGCTGTGGAAAGCACTGGTAGAGCATACGGAGAAACTTGGGCAGCCTAAGTGGCACCGTGCCAACCTGTACGAGCGGTTTATCTCAATACTCGAGAATGCCCCGGAGCGCCCGGCCCGACTGCCGTCACGCGTTTTTATCTGCGGGATATCCGCCTTACCGCCTGTTTATCTGAAGGCGTTGAACGCGCTGGGTAAACATATTGATATCCATATTTTGTTCACCAACCCTTGCCGACAGTATTGGGGGGATATCCTCGACGAACGTTGGCTTGCGCGGCTGGTAACTCGCCAACGAAAGCGCCTTTTTGAAGAACGTTCCGTCCCGCTGTTTAAAGACGGCTCGACTGCCGGGCAGCTTTTTGATGAAGACGGTATCCAGAACCTGCCCAATCCACTGCTTGCCTCGTGGGGGAAGCTGGGGCGTGACTACATTCACATGCTTTCAGACATCACTTCATCAGGCGAAGGCGACGTGGATGCCTTTGTCGACATTACCCCGGATAGCCTGCTGCATCATATTCAGCTGGATATCCTCGATCTGGAAAACCGTGCCGTGATGGGCGTGACGGCGAACGAATTCGAACGTAGCGACAGCAAGCGCAAGCTGGATGCTGACGATCGCAGCATCACGATCCATGTTTGCCATAGCCCTCAGCGCGAGGTCGAAGTGCTTCACGACCAGCTGCTGGCGATGCTGCAGGACGATCCCGAACTGACGCCACGCGATATTGTGGTGATGGTGGCGGATATCGACAGCTACAGTCCCTTTATTCAGGCCGTTTTTGGCAGTGCGACGGGCGAGCGATATCTGCCTTACGCTATCTCTGACCGTCGTGCCCGCCAGTCGCATCCGGCACTGCAGGCCTTTATCACTCTGCTTTCACTGCCGGATAGCCGCTTTATCTCCGAAGATGTCCTGGCGTTACTGGATGTTCCCGTGCTGGCTGCACGCTTCAACATCAATGAAGAGGGGCTGCGCTACCTTCGCCAGTGGGTGAACGAATCTGGCGTACGCTGGGGGATCGATGACGATAACGTTCAGGAGTTCGAACTTCCTCCAACCGGGCAGCACACGTGGCGTTTTGGCCTGACGCGTATGCTGCTGGGCTACGCCATGGAGAGCAGCCAGGGCGAGTGGAATGAGGTGCTGCCTTATGATGAGTCCAGCGGGTTAATTGCTGAACTGGTGGGGCATTTAGCGTCACTCCTGATGCAGCTTAACCGCTGGCGACACGAGCTGATGCAGCCGCGTCCGCTTGAAGCGTGGCTTCCGGTTTGCAGGGCATTGCTTAATGATTTCTTCCTGCCAGACAGTGACACCGAAGCGGCAATGGCACTGATTGAAACGCAGTGGCAGGCGATCATCGACGAAGGCGTGAACTCCCACTATCAGGAGGCCATCCCGCTGTCGCTGTTGAGGGATGAGCTGACGCAGCGGCTCGATCAGGAGCGAATCAGCCAGCGTTTCCTGGCAGGCCCCATCAATATCTGCACCCTGATGCCAATGCGTTCTATCCCGTTTAAAGTGGTCTGTCTGCTTGGCATGAACGACGGCGTTTATCCGCGCGCGCTGGCGCCGCTGGGGTTCGATTTGATGAGCGCAGATCCAAAGCGGGGCGACCGTAGCCGCCGCGATGATGACCGCTACCTCTTCCTTGAGGCGCTCATTTCCGCCCAGAGTAAGCTCTATATCAGCTATATCGGCCGTTCCATTCAGGACAACAGCGAGCGTTTTCCCTCCGTTCTGGTGCAGGAGCTGGTGGACTATATCGGCCAGAGTCACTATCTGCCGGGGGATGAAGAGCGCAACTGCGATGAAAGCGAGAAGAGGGTGAAATCTCATATCACCTGTTTCCACAGCCGCATGCCATTTGACCCGGTGAACTACACGCCCAGCGAGCGCCAGAGCTATGCGCAGGAGTGGTTACCGGCAGCGAAAAAGGAGGGGAGTGCGCATACCGATTTCATACAGGAACTTGACCCGCGCCCTGTCGATACCCTGACCTTTGAACAGCTTCAGCGGTTTTGGGCGCATCCGGTGCGCGCCTTCTTCCAGCAGCGATTGCAGGTCAACTTCCGTTCTGAAGAGAGTGAAATTCCTGATGCAGAGCCCTTTACGCTGGAAGGGCTGGAGCGCTACCAGTTAAACCTGCAGCTGTTGAATGCGCTGGTTGAAGAGGAAGATGCTGACAAACTTTATCGCCGCTACCGTGCTGCAGGGCAGCTGCCCTATGGGGCGTTCGGGGAAATTGTCTGGGAGGCGCAGTGTCAGGAGATGACCGCCCTGGCAGAGCGCGTAAGAGCGTGCCGACAGCCAGGGAAAAGCATTGAAATCGATCTCAACTGCAATGGTGTACAGCTCACGGGCTGGTTAACCCAGGTTCAGCCGGACGGGCTGCTGCGCTGGCGGCCCTCTATGCTTAGCGTTTCACAGGGTTTGCAACTCTGGCTGGAACATCTTGTCTACAGTGCGGATGGTCATAAAGGTGAAAGTCGGATTTTCGTGCGCAAAGAGGGCGAATGGCGCTTCCCGCCGATGGAGTCTGAGCAGGCGTTACGGTATCTGTCTTTGTACATTGAGGGCTACCGTCAGGGAATGAACAAACCGCTCCTGGTACTGCCGGAAAGTGGAGGCGCCTGGATAAAAGCCTGTTATGACGCACAGAATGATGCGATGTTAACGGATGAGGCGTCACTGCAGAAAGCGCGCAGTAAATTTATGCAGGCCTACGAAGGTAACATGATGGTGCGGGGCGAAGGTGAAGATGTCTGGTATCAGCGCTTATGGCGAACGCTTGAGCCAGAGTACATTGAGGCCATCACGGAAGAGGCGCAGCGCTACCTGCTGCCGTTGTTTAAATTTAATCAGTCCTGAGCGCTGTATAAAAATTGCGCAGCATGGGGTGTTCATTTATGATGCACTTCTTATCACGGACTGATGTACCCCATAAAGAGATGTTGGCGTGTCCAGCACGCAATGTGTTAATGATGTAGCCGTGATAAAGAGGTAGCACCTTGTTTAAAGCGTTTGTTTTGTTTTTCGCCCTCTGGGTACCTGTCACTCAGGCAGACTCCGGTTGGCAACCCGTTCAGGAAACTATTCGTAAAAGCGAAAAAGATACTCGTCAATATCAGGCTATTCGTCTTGATAACGGCATGACTGTGCTGCTGGTTTCCGATCCGCAGGCGGTGAAGTCCCTCTCGGCATTAGTGGTGCCGGTTGGATCGCTGGAAGATCCTGACGCGCATCCTGGGCTTGCACACTATCTGGAACATATGACGCTGATGGGGTCAAAAAAATACCCGCAGCCAGATAGCCTGTCCGAATTTTTGAAAATGCATGGCGGCAGCCACAATGCCAGTACGGCACCGTACCGCACGGCCTTTTATCTTGAAGTCGAAAATGATGCGCTGGAAGGCGCGGTCGACCGCCTTGCTGATTCCATCGCAGCCCCCCTGCTGGATAAAAAATATGCCGACCGTGAACGCAATGCCGTCAATGCTGAGTTGACCCTTGCCCGCACGCGAGACGGTATGCGCATGGCCCAGGTCAGCGCCGAAACCATCAACCCTGCGCACCCGGGTTCGCGCTTCTCCGGCGGTAACCTGGAGACGTTAAGCGACAAACCGAACAGCCCGGTGCTTGATGCCCTGCACGCGTTTCGCGATAAATACTACTCCGCCAACCTGATGAAAGCGGTCATCTACAGCAATAAACCGTTGCCAGAACTGGCAGGCATGGCGGCTAAAACGTTTGGTCGGGTGCCGAATAAAAATATCGACCTGCCGCAGATAGACGTACCGGTGGTCACGGACGCGCAAAAGGGCATTGTGATCCACTACGTGCCTGCGCTGCCGCGCAAAGTGCTGCGCGTGGAATTCCGCATCGATAACAACACCGCAAAGTTTCGCAGTAAAACCGATGAGCTGGTGACCTACCTGATAGGTAACCGTAGTCCGGGTACGCTTTCTGACTGGCTGCAAAAACAGGGGCTCGTGGAAGGTATTCGCGCCGACTCCGATCCGGTTGTGAACGGCAATAGCGGCGTGCTGGCGATCTCCGCCACCCTGACCGACAAGGGCCTGGCGAACCGTGACGAAGTGGTGGCTGCGATCTTCAGCTACCTCTCTTTACTGCGTGAGAAAGGCGTCGATAAGCGCTACTTTGATGAGCTCGCGCACGTGCTGGATCTCGATTTCCGTTACCCGTCCATTACCCGCGACATGGATTACGTTGAGTGGCTGGCGGATACCATGATCCGCGTGCCGGTGGAGCACACCCTCGATGCGGTCAATATTGCCGACCGGTATGATGCCGATGCGGTGAAAGCCCGCCTGGCGATGATGACGCCGGAGAATGCCCGCATCTGGTACATCAGCCCGAACGAACCGCATAACAAGACGGCGTATTTTGTCGATGCTCCTTATCAGGTGGACAAAATCAGCGCACAGACCTTCGCCGACTGGCAGAAGAAGGCCGGGGAGATTGCGTTGAAGCTGCCGGAGCTGAACCCCTATATTCCGGATGACTTCTCGCTGACCAAAACGACTCAAGATTATCCGCACCCGGCGCTGATCGTTGATGAGCCTACGCTACGCGTGGTGTATACCCCTAGCCGCTATTTCGCAAGCGAGCCAAAGGCCGATGTCAGCGTGGTGCTGCGTAACCCGAAAGCGATGAACAGCGCTAAAAATCAGGTGATGTTCGCGCTCAATGACTATCTCGCCGGGATTGCGCTCGATCAGCTCAGCAACCAGGCGGCCGTGGGCGGGATCAGCTTCTCCACCAACGCCAACAACGGTTTGATGCTCAATGCAAACGGCTATACCCAGCGTTTGCCTCAGCTGTTCCAGGCACTGCTGGAGGGTTATTTCAGCTATACGCCGACGGAAGAGCAGCTTGAGCAGGCCAAATCGTGGTATGCGCAGATGATGGATTCTGCGGAGAAGGGCAAAGCTTACGATCTGGCGCTTATGCCGGCGCAAATGCTGTCGCAAGTTCCTTATTTCCAGCGAGAGGACCGCCGCGCGCTGTTGCCTTCGATCACCTTAAAAGACGTGCTGGCTTACCGTGACGCGCTGAAAACCAACACGCGCCCGGAGTTCCTGATCGTCGGCAACATGAGTGAGGACCAGGCCAAAACCCTGGCAGAGAATGTACGCGCTCAGCTCGGTTCGAAAGGCGACGAGTGGTGCCGAAACCAGGACGTGCTGGTTGAGAAAAAACAGAATGTGATTTTTGAAAAGGCGGGTAACAGCACGGACTCCGCGCTGGCCGCGGTATTTGTGCCAACGGGCTATGATGAATTCGCCAGCTCAGCACAGAGTGCCGTGCTGGGGCAAATTATTCAGCCGTGGTTCTACAACCAGTTACGCACTGAGGAGCAGCTTGGCTACGCGGTGTTTGCCTTCTCCATGAACGTAGGCCGACAGTGGGGGCTGGGTTTCCTGCTGCAAAGCAGCGATAAACAGCCGGCGTATCTCTGGAAGCGTTACCAGGCCTTCTTCCCGCAGGTGGAAGCGAAACTCCGCGCCATGAAGCCGGAAGAGTTTGCGCAGATCCAGCAGGCCGTCATCGCACAGGTGATGCAGCCGCCGCAGACGCTGGGTGAAGAAGCCTCGCAGCTGAGCAAAGATTTCGATCGCGGTAATCTGAAATTTGATTCGCGTGATAAAGTAGTGGCCGAGATAAAACAGCTGACGCCGCAGAAGGTTGCCGACTTCTTCCATCAGGCGGTCATTAAGCCGCAGGGTATGACCATTCTGTCCCAGGTTTCCGGTAGCCAGAACGGGAAAACGGAGTACGTGAACCCGAAAGGCTGGAAAGTCTGGAAGAGCGTCAGCGCGCTGCAGCAATCTATGCCCTGGAGTAAGAAAGAATGACCGATACCGCTGAGTCCCTTGATCCCTTACGTTTACCTCTGCAGGGTGAACGATTGATTGAAGCCTCAGCGGGAACGGGAAAAACCTTCACTATTGCCGCCCTGTACCTGCGTCTGCTGCTGGGGCTTGGCGGCAACGCCGCTTTTCCACGCCCTTTGAGCGTGGAAGAGCTGCTGGTAGTCACCTTCACCGAGGCTGCCACCGCTGAGCTGCGGGGCCGTATTCGCAGCAATATCCACGAGCTGCGCATCGCCTGTCTGCGTCAGAGCACGGATAACCCTCTCTACGCGAGCCTTCTGGAAGAGATTGCCGATAAGCAACAGGCCGCCCAGTGGCTGCTCCTCGCTGAACGGCAGATGGATGAAGCGTCCGTCTTCACCATTCACGGTTTTTGCCAGCGCATGCTGAGCCTGAATGCATTTGAATCCGGAATGCTGTTTGAACAGCAGCTCATTGAAGATGAATCCGTGCTTCGCTATCAGGCCTGTGCGGATTTCTGGCGTCGCCACTGCTACCCGTTACAGCGCGATATCGCCGAAGCGGTACATGCGCTGTGGAAGGGCCCGGAGGCGCTGCTGCGCGCTATCGATCGTTACCTGCAGGGCGAAGCGCCGGTCATCAAATCCCCGCCGCCAGCGGATGAAACCCTGGCCTCACGGCATGAAAAAATCATCGCGCAAATTGCCGACATCAAGCAAAAATGGATGGAGTCCGTTGGCGAGATTGACGCAATCATCGAAAATTCCGGGATTGACCGACGCAAGTTTAACCGTGGCAACCAGGGAAAATGGATCGACAAGATCAGCGCCTGGGCGCAGGAGGAGACGCGAGGCTACCAGCTCCCGGACGCGCTGGAGAAATTCTCCCGGCGTTTCCTGGTTGAGCGGACCAAATCCGACGGCATTGTGCCTGAGCATCCCCTGTTTGTGGCGATTGAAACCCTGCTGGCTGAGCCCTTAACGCTCAACGATCTGATGATCGCCCGCGCCATGACGGAAATTCGCGAAGCCGTCGCGCGTGAAAAACGCCGCCGGGGTGAGCTGGGGTTTGACGACATGCTGAGCCGCCTCGATGCGGCGCTGTGCAGTGAAAATGGCGAAGCGCTTGCCGCCGCGATCCGGACCCGCTTCCCGGTGGCGATGATTGACGAATTTCAGGATACCGACCCTCAGCAATACCGCATTTTCCGCCGTATCTGGCGCCAGCAGCCCGGTACCGCGCTGCTATTAATCGGCGATCCGAAACAGGCCATCTACGCCTTCCGCGGTGCGGATATTTTCACTTACATGAAAGCCCGTAGCGAAGTTGACGCGCACTACACTCTCGATACTAACTGGCGCTCCTCTCCCGGCATGGTGGAAAGCGTCAACGCGCTCTTCAGCCGCATGGATACGGCGTTTATGTTCCGGGAGATCCCGTTTCAGCCGGTAAAGTTTGCCGAGAAAAATGCCTCGTTGCGCTTCGAGTTCAACGGCGAGACGCAGCCTGCCATGAACTTCTGGCTGCTGGACGGGGAAGGCTGCGGCGTTGCCGACTATCAAAATGCCATGGCCCAGCACTGTGCCGCACAAATCCGCGACTGGCTCAGCGCGGGCGCGCACGGTAAAGCGCTGCTGTGGAAGGGGGATAAACCAACTCCGGTAAAGGCATCCGATATCACGGTGCTGGTGCGCAGCCGTCAGGAGGCCGCGCTCATCCGCGACGCCCTGACGTTACTAAATATCCCCTCCGTCTACCTCTCAAACCGCGACAGCGTCTTTGAAACGCTGGAAGCGCAGGAGATGCTATGGCTGCTGCAGGCCGTGCTGGCTCCGGAGCGGGAAAGCACGCTGCGTAGCGCACTGGCGAGCGCGATGCTCGGGCTGAACGCGCGGGATATCGATGCGCTCAACAATGACGAAGCCGCGTGGGATGCCGTGGTAGAAGAGTTTGTTCGCTACCGCGAAAAATGGCAGAAGCGTGGAGTCATGGCGATGGTGCGCGAGCTCATGGCACAGCGCCACATTGCCGAGAATATGCTGGCGACAGCAGGCGGCGAGCGCCGTTTGACCGATATTTTACATATCAGCGAACTGCTGCAGGAAGCCGGTACGCAGCTGGAGAGCGAACACGCCCTCGTGCGCTGGCTGGCGCAGCAGATTGCCGATCCGAACAGTAATTCGTCCAGCCAGCAGATGCGCCTTGAGAGTGATAAACATCTGGTGCAGATCGTCACCATTCACAAGTCGAAAGGCCTGGAATATCCGCTGGTCTGGCTGCCGTTTATCGCCAATTATCGCGTGCAGGATCAGGCCTTTTACCACGATCGCGAATCTTTTGAGGCGGTGCTCGATCTCAGCAACGCGGAGTCCAGCGTTGAGCTGGCTGAAGCCGAGCGTCTGGCGGAAGACCTGCGCCTGCTTTACGTGGCGCTGACCCGTTCGGTCTGGCACTGCAGCCTGGGCGTTGCGCCTCTGTTCCGTCGCCGTGGCGAAAAGACCGGGGAGAGCGATTTTCATCTGAGCGCGCTGGGGCGGCTTATTCAGCATGGTGAACCCAAAGACGCGGCGGGCCTGCGCCAGTGCATCGAATCTCTTTGCACAGAGCATGTTGCCCTGCATATTCCGTCGCAGCCCGACAACAGCCGCTGGCAGATGCCGGAGCTGAGTGACTCACAGCTCCATGCCCGTCAGGTGGTACGTACTATTGCCGACGACTGGCGGGTCACCAGCTATTCCGGTTTGCAGCAGCACGGGCAGAGTATTGCGCAGGATCTGATGCCAAAACTGGACGTGGATGCCGCAGGAGCCGGTAGCGTACCTGTTGAGCCGGTGCTCACGCCGCACCAGTTCCCGCGCGGCGCCTCGCCGGGCACGTTTTTGCATAGCCTGTTTGAAGAGCTGGATTTTACCCAGCCGGTATCGGAAGAGTGGGTGCTGAAGATGTTACAGAGTGGCGGCTACGACGCACAGTGGCAGCCGGTTCTCACCGACTGGATCCGCGCGGTACTGCACGCGCCGCTCACGACGCAGGGGATCTCGCTGAACCAGTTGACCGCCAAAGATAAGCAGGTGGAGATGGAGTTTTATCTCCCCATCGCCAGCCCGCTCAGGGCCGAGGCGCTTGATGCGCTGATCCGCGAGTACGATCCGTTATCCGCCGGATGTCCGCCGCTGAACTTCCGCCAGGTGCAGGGGATGCTCAAAGGCTTTATCGACCTGGTTTTCCGCCACGAAGGGCGCTACTACCTGCTGGATTACAAATCAAACTGGCTGGGTGAAAGCAGCGAAGCCTACACCCAGGACGCGATGGCCTCGGCAATGCAAATGCATCGCTACGATCTGCAGTACCAGCTTTACACCCTTGCGCTGCACCGTTACCTGCGCCATCGCATGGCCGATTACCGCTACGAAGCGCATTTTGGCGGCGTAATTTACCTGTTCCTGCGCGGAGTGGATGCTAACGACCCGCATTCCGGCGTCTTTAGCACGCGTCCGGCTGCGGAACTGATTGAAAAAATGGATAACCTGTTTGCTGCAGGCACGGAGGAGGTGGCATGACGATGCAGGCGCTACTGCTGGACGCGGTTGAACAACGATTATTGCGTCACCTGGATGTGCAGTTCGCCATGATGGTGGCAGGCGAGGAGCCTGCCGTCATGCTTGCCGCCGCCATTCTGAGTAAAGACGCTGGGGAAGGGCACGTATGTCTGCCGCTGTCGCGTCTGGCGGTGGATGAGAAAATGCCTCCGGCTTTACAGGCGTGTTTCGCGCTGCTGGGTGACGCAGTGGACTGGCAGGGGATATTACTCGGCTCGCCTGCCGTGAGCGGAGCCGATACCGGGACGCCAATGATCCTTGTCGGCGAGCGTTTGTATCTTAACCGGCTGTGGCGTAACGAACTGACGGTAGCGCGCTTCTTCAGCGAGACTAACGCCCCGCTTCCCTGCGATGAAGCGCAGCTCCGGCAAACGCTGGATACGCTGTTTACCGCTGACGACGCGACAGACTGGCAGAAAGTGGCGGCAGCCGTGGCCTTAACGCGACGGATCTCGGTGATTTCTGGCGGCCCGGGCACCGGGAAAACGACCACCGTGGCAAAACTGCTTGCCGCGCTGATTCAGCTCTCGGGTGAGCAAAAGTGCCGTATTCGCCTGGCGGCCCCCACCGGTAAAGCCGCGGCACGTCTGACGGAGTCGTTAGGCGGCGCGCTGCAAAAGCTGCCGCTAACCGGGGAGCAGCTTGCGCTTTTCCCCAATGAAGCCAGCACGCTGCACCGTTTGCTTGGCGCACAGCCGGGTAGCCAGCGTCTGCGCTATCATGCCGGTAATCCATTGCACCTTGACGTGCTGGTGGTGGATGAAGCGTCGATGATTGACCTGACTATGATGTCGCGTTTGATCGATGCGCTACCGCCGCACGCGCGTGTCATTTTCCTCGGCGATCGCGACCAGCTTGCCTCCGTTGAGGCGGGAGCCGTATTGGGGGATATCTGCACCTATGCCAGCCTGGGATATACCGCTGAACGCGCGCAGGAGTTAGCCCGTCTCACCGGATGTTCGCTCACCTCTGAAAACCATTCGCTGGCAGGGGCGCTGCGCGACAGCCTGTGTCTGCTGCAAAAAAGCTACCGTTTCGGCAGCGACTCCGGCATCGGCCAGCTTGCGGCAGCGGTGAACCGGGGCGACCGGCGCACCACCACTGCGGTGTTTGACGGTACCTTTACGGATATAGAGAAAAAATCGCTGCAAAGCGGGGAAGAGTATCAGGCGATGCTGGACGACGCCCTGCAGGGGTACCAGCACTTTCTGACGGGCGTACAACAGCAAAGTACGCCGGAGCAGGTCATTGCCGCGTTTGGCGAGTATCAGCTGCTCTGTGCGCTGAGGGAAGGCCCCTTTGGCGTCCGGGGTCTCAACGACAGGCTGGAACAGCTGCTGGCGCAAAAACGCAAAATTAACCGTACCCCGCACTCGCGCTGGTATGAAGGGCGACCGGTGATGATCTCCCGCAACGACAGCGCGCTGGGGTTGTTTAATGGGGATATCGGGATTGCGCTCGACTGCGGTCAGGGCCTGCGCGTCTGGTTCCAGATGCCGGACGGGAGCGTGAAGTCCTTCCAGCCCAGCCGTTTACCCGAGCATGAAACCGCCTGGGCGATGACGGTGCATAAATCCCAGGGCTCCGAGTTTAACCATGCGGCGCTGATCCTGCCCACGCAGCTTTCACCCGTCGTTACCCGCGAGCTGATCTATACCGCCATTACGCGCGCGCGTCAGCGCCTGTCGCTCTATACCGATGAACGGGTGCTGGTGCAGGCGATCGCCACCCGAACGGAACGCCGAAGCGGGCTGGGCGCGATATTTGAGTCACTCTGAACAACGCCAGAGATCCAGGCCGGGTACGCGCAGCGCTACCCGGCAAGCGTTGTATTATCCCAGGTCAGCCATCAGCACCTTTGAACGACGCTGATAGTTGTACATCTCTTTCTTCGTTTCCGGCAGAGAATCGATATCCACCGGCGTGAATCCGCGCTCCTGGAACCAGTGAATGCTGCGCGTCGTCAGGACGAACAGCTTGCTTAGCCCCATCTGGCGCGCCTGTGCCGCCACGCGTTCAAGCAGCATTTCGCCGCGTGAAGAGCTACGGTAATCAGGATGCACCGCCACGCAGGCCATTTCACCGATCTTCTCTTCCGGGAACGGATAGAGCGCGGCGCAGGCAATGGTCAGGTTATCGCGCTGAATAATGGTGAATTTGTCGATCTCCATCTCCAGCTGTTCGCGTGAGCGACGCACCAGAATACCCTGCTGTTCCAGCGGGCGGATCAGCTCCAGAATGCCGCCGATGTCATTGATGGTGGCGCGGCGGATCTGCTCCGCACTCTCCATCACAATCTGCGTACCAATACCGTCGCGGGAGAATAGCTCCTGCAGCAGGGCCCCGTCTTCCTGATAGCTGATCAGGTGGCTGCGGCGCACGCCGCTGCGGCAGGCCTTCACGGCGCCACGCAGGAAGCGGACGGTGCCGGAGTGGTAATCACCTTCGGCTTCCAGCGCTTCCACGCGGGCCTGGGCTTCATTCGGGAAGAGTTCCGGTACGATTGTTCCTTCAGCGTCCACGACGCCCTGGGAGGAGCAGAACCCAATCATTTTTTCCGCCTTCAGCTTGATCGCCAGCTGCGTGGCGATCTCTTCGGACGTCAGGTTAAAGCTTTCGCCGGTCACGGAAACGGCGACCGGGCCCATCAGAACGATGGCGCCGCTGTCCAGCTGGCGGTGAATAGCTTCCTCATCAATACGACGGATACGGCCGCTGTGGCAGTAATCCACGCCATCGTCCACGCCGAGCGGCTGGGCAATGATAAAGTTGCCGCTCACGACGTTGATATGCGCCCCCTGCAGCGGCGTATTGTTCAGGCTCATGGAGAGACGCGCGGTAATATCCAGCTGCAGCAGACCCGCCGCCTGTTTCACCAGCTCCAGGGTTTTGGCATCGGTGACGCGGGTGTGTTTGTGGTAAATCGGCTCGTGGTGGTGAGCGGCCAGGTTGGCGTCGATCTGCGGACGCGCGCCATACACCACCACCAGGCGGATCCCGAGGCTGTGCAGCAGGCCAATGTCATTGACGATGCTGGAAAAATTTTCATGCTCAATGGCTTCGCCGCCAAGCATGATGACAAACGTTTTTCCCCGATGGGCGTTGATATAGGGAACAGAATGGCGGAATCCCTGGACCAGTTCGGTTCTACGTTCCTTCACCATGGCACAACCCTTAATGAATGTTTATTCGTAATTTCTGTATTTTTATTCGATTGTGGTCGCGTGTGCAAGTGCAAATTTTCCGCGACCCACAGAAATTGGTAAGTAATCCGTGCGTTAGCGTATGATTGTTTACCCTTTTATAGATGACAGTTTATGCGTCATTCGTTAAAGTTTTCGGTCAATCTGGACATTTTGTATATCAGTCAGTGTTCTTGCTCGGGAGAAGCATGTCGGGATCCAATTCAGCAATAAGCCGCCGCCGTTTGTTAAAAGGGGCCGGGGCAATGTGGTTGCTTAGCGTCAGTCAGGTCGGTCTTGCCGCCACGAGTCAGGTGGTGGCGGTGCGCGTCTGGCCGTCGTCGACCTATACGCGCGTGACGGTCGAATCCAATCGCGTGCTGAAATATAAGCAATTTGCCCTCAGCAACCCGGAACGCGTGGTGGTGGATCTCGAAGGCGTTAACCTCAACTCCGTGCTGAAAGGGATGGCGGCGCAGATCCGCGGTGACGATCCGTTTATTAAATCGGCTCGCGTCGGGCAGTTTGATCCGCAAACCGTGCGCATGGTGTTTGAACTGAAGCAGAACGTTAAGCCGCAGCTGTTTGCCCTGGCGCCCGTTGCGACGTTTAAAGAGCGCCTGGTGATGGATCTCTACCCGGCCAACGCAACGGATATTCAGGATCCGCTTCTTGCCCTGCTGGAGGATTACAACAAGGGCGACTTGCAGCGTCAGGTTCCACCTGCGCAAAGCGGTCCGCAGCCGGGGAAAGCAGGGCGCGATCGTCCGATTGTGATCATGCTCGATCCCGGACACGGCGGTGAAGACTCCGGCGCGGTGGGGAAATACCGCACGCGTGAAAAAGACGTTGTGCTGCAAATTGCCCGCCGCCTGAAGGCGTTGATTGATAAAGAAGGTAATATGCGCGCCTATATGACGCGCAATGAAGATATCTTTATTCCGCTGAAGGTCCGGGTGGCGAAAGCGCAGAAGCAGCGCGCCGATTTGTTCGTGTCGATCCATGCGGATGCCTTTACCAGCCGCCAGCCAAGCGGCTCGTCGGTGTTCGCGCTCTCAACCAAAGGCGCGACCAGTACCGCAGCAAGATATCTGGCTGACACCCAGAACGCCTCTGACCTGATTGGCGGCGTGAGCAAAAGCGGTGACCGCTACGTCGACCACACTATGTTCGATATGGTGCAGTCGCTGACCATTAACGACAGCCTGAAGTTTGGTAAAGCGGTGCTGGGCAAGCTGGGCAACATCAATAAGCTGCATAAAAACAGCGTTGAACAGGCCGGGTTTGCGGTACTCAAAGCACCGGATATCCCGTCCATCCTGGTCGAAACCGCGTTTATCAGTAACGTCGAAGAGGAGCGTAAGCTCAAGACGGCAAAATTCCAGCAGGAGGTTGCGGAGTCGATTCTGGCGGGGATACGGGCGTATTTCTCTGACGGGGCGACGCTGGCGCGACGCGGATAACGCTTTCAGCCGGGTAAACGCCCGGCAAATTCACAAACGACAGATACAAAAAAACACCCTTGAGGGTGTTTATTGTTTTAGAAGTGTTGGTTGCGGGGGCCGGATTTGAACCGACGACCTTCGGGTTATGAGCCCGACGAG
>OGYT01000433.1_pt1 | contig 32940 bp, 29 predicted proteins | sample 1576631 | NCBI WGS metagenome assembly OGYT01 (sample SAMEA3541588, study PRJEB24748) | human gut metagenome | biome: human gut; feature: human-associated habitat; material: faeces | place: China | collected 2012
CGCTGTTCTCGTTGAAGCAGGAAGCTCCCGCCTCTATAGGCGGGAGTACGTTCACAGAGAGGCTTTCATGAAAACACTGCTTACCATCTTGAATTCCAAATTCATCCAATCGTCCCTGGCCCTGCGCTGCCTGTCGACGGCGTGTGACCACCAGGGCGTCGCCGTGTCCGTAGCCGAATATACGATCAATCAGAACAGCTATGACATCCTGCGCCACATCGCCTCGTTCGAGGCCGACGTCATCGGCTTTTCCTGCTATATCTGGAATATCGAAATGACCTGTCATCTCATCGACCTGGTGAAACAGGTCTTTCCCCAGACCAAGGTCTTCGTCGGCGGCCCGGAAGTATCCTATACGGCCCGGCAGATACTGGAAGATTATGAGCATATTGATTACGTCCTCCAAGGTGAAGGGGAAGAGATGGTACCGGCTTTCCTGAAATCCCTGGCAGCCGGCCGCGATGGGACAGAAGTCCCCGGCGTCCTCGGCCGCGTCAGCGGCGTCATCCAGGGCGACGAGACCTTCCAGGAAGTAGAAGACCTGGACAGCCTGCCTTTTCCTTACGAGCATCAGGACTTCCGCGAACTGGACCACCGCATCATGTATTATGAAAGCTCCCGGGGCTGTCCTTTCCACTGCCAGTACTGTCTGTCGGGCATGAACGACCGCGTCCGCTTCCGCTCGGTCCCGCTGGTCCTGAAGGAACTGCAGGCTTTCGTCGATGCCGGCGTCCATCAGGTCAAATTCGTCGACCGCACTTTCAACTGCAGCCCGGCCCATCACCGGCCGCTCATAGCGTACATGATTGCCGTCGATAAGCCCATCAATTTCCACCTGGAAATCGAGCCCGGCGTCCTTACCGATGACGACATCGACCTCCTGGCCCAGGCACCGAAAGGACGGATCCAGCTGGAAATGGGCATCCAGACGACGTATGAGCCGACGCTCCAGGCCATCCACCGTCATAATGACTGGCCGCGCATTACGCATATCATGGAACGCCTTGTCGCCTTGGGGACGATGCATCTCCATTTAGACCTCATCGTCGGCCTGCCTTATGAAGACTACGGCCATCTGCGCCAGTCCTTCAACGATATCTATGCCCTGCACCCCCATAAATTGCAGATCGGTTTCTTGAAGCTCCTCAAGGGCTCCGGCATCCGCCGCGACTATCCTGACGATTACCGGTACGACCCGCAGGGGCCCTATGAAGTCCTGGCGACGACGTGGCTGCCTTATGAAAAAGTCGCCTATATGAAGGTCCTGGAAGACGTCTTCGAGCGGACTTATAATTCCGGGAAATTCACTTATTTCTTCAACTGGCTCGGCCGCCGCTATGCTCCGGATTATATGAAACTCTACGAGGCCTTGACAGACGAGTGGCTCGTCCTGCATAATGACCAAAAGGCCCTGTCCGATGAGTCCTTGTGTCATTTCCTCTGCCACTGCATCGAAGATATCCTGCCCCTGACAGAAGACCAGCAGCGCTTGGCCAAAGACCTGCTGGCCCTGGATATGCTGACCTTTTTCCGCTTCCGCCTCCATCCCGATTTCCTCGGCTGGTGCGAAGCGCCGCGCAGCCAGACCGACGCCATCTTCCGCGACGAAGCCTGGCTCCGCCAATTTGCCAGGGACTATCATTTCACCAACTGGCGCGACATCAAGATGCGCTATCGCATCTGGCCTGCCAGCCCGGCCCTGAAAGGGGAACTGCGCCGCTACGGGCCCGTCCCGGAAGGCGCGGCCTATATGCTGGCTGAAAAAAAGAAAGACCGGGCCGAATGGTGCGCCATCCCGGTCAAAGGAGAACCATCGTGAACGAACGTTACCGCGTCTACTCGACGTATTTAAAAGAAACATATGGCGAAAAAGTCTATAAACTGCCTATCAGCATCCCCGATACCTGTCCCAACCGCGACGGGACCCTGGGCGTCCGGGGCTGTGCCTTCTGCGGTTCCATCGGCGCCGGCTACGAGAACCTGCCGGCGACGGTGACCATTGGCCAGCAGATCGAGCAGAACATGGCTCACATCAAGCCCAAGTACAAGGCCAATAAATTCATCGCCTATTTCCAGAATTTCACCAATACCTACCTGCCGCCAGAGCGTTTCCGGGATTACCTCGCCGCCGCCTGCCAGCCCGATATCGTGGCCCTGGCCGTAGCGACCCGGCCGGACTGTCTCAACGAGACCTATCTCGATATCATGGCTGACGTCAAAGAAAGGTACGGCGTCGATATCCTCGTCGAACTGGGCCTGCAGACGGTCAACTATAAGACCTTGGCCAAGATCAACCGCGGCCATACCGTTGCCGAATACATCGACGCCATGGTCATGCTCCGGGAGTATCCTTTCCGGACCTGTACGCATGTCATCCTCGACCTGCCCTGGGACACCATGGAAGACACCGTCGAGACAGCCAAGATCATTGCCGCCCTCGGCTCTGACGAAGTCAAGCTCCACGCCCTGTACATCATTAAGAACACGGCCATGGCCGAATGGTATGCCCAGGGAAAGATCAAGCTCTGGACCTGCGAAGAGTACGTCCGCCGCGTCGTGGCCTTCCTCGAATACAGCCGGCCCGATACGGTCTTCCAGCGTCTCATCGGCCGGGCGCCGAAAGAAGCGACGGACTTCGCCAACTGGGGCATGGGATGGTGGCGCATCCGCGATATGATCGATGAAGAACTGGAAAAACGCGGCACCTGCCAGGGAGCCCGCTGTGACTACCTGCACGGCAAGGCCGTCCGTAAATTCATGAAATAAAGGAGTATCTCACTTTGGTAGAAAAGAAACTGCAATTTTCCGATTTGCGTGAAGCCCGGGCCGTCCTGGGCATGAAAGACGAATTCCTCAAGACGATGCAGCGCGAATTCCCGGACTGCCGCATTGCCGTCCGCGGCGATACGGCCATGATCGTCGGCAGCGAAGAGGATGTGGCCTATGTGACCGAAGTCTTCCGCGTCCTGCGCTACTTGTTCCGGGAAAATACCTATCTGACGACGCAGCACGTCCGCTATTCGGCCAGACTCATCAAAGAAGGCCAATCGGAGGCCCTGCACAACCTCTATGAAGATACGGTCGGCATTTCTGCCCGGGGCCGTCTCATCAAGCCCAAGACGCTGGGCCAGAAACGCTACGTCGATTCCATCCGCAAGAACCTGGTCACCTTCGGCATCGGTCCGGCCGGGACGGGCAAGACCTACCTGGCCGTAGCCCTGGCGGCTTTTTATCTCAAGAACCGCGAAGTCGAACGGATCATCCTGACCCGGCCGGCTGTCGAAGCCGGGGAAAAACTGGGCTTCCTGCCCGGTGACCTGCAGGAAAAGATCGACCCGTACCTGCGCCCGCTCTACGACGCCCTGGCCGACATGTTCGGCTATGACCAGTTCCAGAAGATGATCGACCGCAACATCATCGAAGTGGCGCCACTGGCCTACATGCGCGGCCGGACCCTGGAAGAATCGTTCATCATCCTCGACGAAGCCCAGAACACGACGCGGGAACAGATGAAGATGTTCCTCACCCGTATGGGCAACCACTCGCGGGTCGTCGTCAACGGCGATGCGACCCAGATCGACCTCGTCGACCGGCGCATGTCGGGCCTGACGGAAGCCGAAAAGATACTCAAAGACGTCCGCGGCGTCGGCATGGTCTACTTCAGCGATGAAGACGTCGTCCGTCACGATATGGTAGGCCGCATCATCAGGGCCTACGAAACTTATTATCATCACGATCACTAGATTGGGGGAATTGCCATGAATATCAACATCAATTACGAAGATCCGTCGTTCCAGCACGATGAATATGAAAAAGTCATCGACCGCGTCTGTGAAGAAGCCGCCCTGGTCTACGACCTGGGGCCGAAGGCTGAAATCAGCATCCTTCTGTGCCATAACGACTATATCCATACATTGAACAAACAGTACCGCAACATCGACCGGCCGACGGACGTCCTGTCCTTTGCCCTCAACGAAGGGGAGGAAGACGGCTATGACGGTCCCGATACGGCCCTCTTGGGGGATATCATCATTTCTCTGGAAAAAGTCCAGGAACAGGCCGACGAATACGGTCATTCCTTTGAACGGGAACTGGCCTATCTGACCATCCACGGCATGCTGCATATCCTCGGCTATGACCACATGGAACCGGACGATAAAGCAGAAATGCGCAAAGAAGAAGAATTCATTTTACAGCGCCTGGGCTATGTCCGCGAAGGCGAAGAATTATAAGGGAGGAATTACGATATCTATGGAATCATTTAAATCGGGTTTCGTCGCCGTCGTCGGCCGCCCGAATGTTGGCAAGTCGACACTCATCAACCGCATCATCAAGCATAAAGTCTCGATCGTCTCCGATAAGGCACAGACGACGCGCAACCGCATCCTCTGCATCCATACGGATGACGAATGCCAGATCGTCTTCCTCGACACGCCGGGCATCCACAAGCCGAAACATAAGCTGGGGGAATTCATGGATGAAGCGGCCTATCAGTCCCTGCGCGACATCGACGCCGTCCTGTTCCTCATCTCGGGCAATGAAAAGAAGGGCCCTGGCGACCTCTTCGTCCTGGATAAGCTGAAAGACGTCGGCGTTCCGGTCTTCTTGATCATCAACAAAGTCGACCTCATGACGAAAGAAGAGATACTGCACAAGATTACGGAATATGCCGAACTCTATCCTTTCGCCCAGGTCATCCCCATTTCCGCCCTGAAAGGGGACAACGTCGATGCCGTCGTCGACGAACTGCGCAAGATCCTGCCGGAAGGGCCCAAGTATTTCCCTGACGACATGATCACGGACCAGCCGGAACGCCTTTTGGTCGCTGAAATCGTCAGGGAAAAGCTCTTCCGCTGTACCCGCGATGAAGTGCCCCATGCCATCGCCGTCTATGTCGAAGAAATGAAGGACCGCGGTCACAATAAGGTCTATATCCGGGTCACGGTCTATGTCGAACGGGATTCGCAGAAGCGCATCGTCATCGGCAAGAACGGCACGGTCCTCAAAGAAGTAGGCAACCTGGCCCGCCAGGAAATCGAAAACCTCCTCGGTTCTTCGGTTTACCTCGACATCTGGGTCAAAGTCAAGCGGGACTGGCGCAATAAGTCGGGCGCCCTCAGCGAATTGGGCTATAAGAACGAGTAGGGGGCTGCATGATGGAAGTACAATCAATCGTCCAATGTCTGCTCGTCTTTCTCATCTGTTTGGCCGTCAGCGCCATCTGCGTCACCGGTAAATTCGCCTTTGCCCAGCTGCGCCGGGAATACCTGGAAGAACTCGTCCGCGACGGCGATACGTCGCTGAAACCGCTCTTGTCCCTCTACGACAAGCCCATCGTCTTTCTGGGGACGGCCCAGCTCGGCATGGCCTTGTCCGGCCTCATCGCCGGCGCTGCCGGATTCTGCGGCCTCTATGGCCTCTACGGCCTGCTGGCTCCGTATATCGGCCATACGTGGCTCATCTGGCTCATCGAAATCTGCGCCGGTATCGTCCTCTGCTTCATCCTCTGGGTCTTTGGCGAGCTCATCCCCAAGTCCATCGGCCTCCAGCGCCCGGAAAAGAGCCTCAAGGCCCTGCGCCGCTTCATCCAGCCCTGGAGCCGGCCCTTCATGCCCTTCATCCTCTTCGGGAACTGGCTGGGCCGGGCCATCCTGGCAGACCGCAACCTCGATGTGACCAATGAAATCGATATGGACCATTCGGAAGATGAAATCCGCATGCTGGTTACGGCCAGCCACAAGGAAGGGAAAATCGACCAGGTCGAAAGCGAACTCATCGGCAACGTCTTCGATTTCGCCGACCGCCTGGCCAAGGAAATCATGGTGCCCCGCCAGGACATCGTCTGCCTCTATACGGAAGATACGATGAACCAGCATTTGCAGACCATCCGCCAGTCGCGGCATACGCGCTATCCCCTCTGTGAAGACGATAAGGACCACGTCCTGGGCCTGGTCCACATCAAGGACATCATGGACCTCTATATCCACAAGCGCAGCAACTTGAACCTCATCAAGCGGCCGATCCTCATGGTCCCGGAAATCATGCCGGCATCGAAGCTCCTCCAGCTCATGCGCATGCGCCGGACCTACCTGGCCATGGTCGTTGATGAATACGGCAGCACCGTCGGCCTCATCGGCCTGGAAGACATCCTGGAAGAACTGGTCGGCACGATCCAGAACGAACACACCCAGGAAAAAGAAGAAATCCAGCCCCTGCCTGACGGCGCCTATGAATTTGCCGGGACAGTCCTTCTCGACGACGTCGAAGAGCTGCTGCACATCCCCGTCGAAGACGATGTCGATACCGATACCATCGGCGGCTACGTCTTCAATGCCCTGGGCCATACGCCGAAAGTCCACGACGAAGTCACTATCGGCGCCTACTGCTTTACAGTCCTGGAAATGCAGCGCTTCCGCATCGTCCGCCTGAAAGCCGTACCCCTGCCGGGAGCGGCTGCCCCTGGGGAAGACAGCGGGGATGAAGAAGATAAGACTCATGAATCGTAGCGGCTACTATGGCCGCAAACCGTCGCGGTCCTATGAAGGCATCATCCTCACCGTCCGCAAGACCAGTGCCAAACAGCTCGTCGTCACGGTCCTGACCCGGCAGGCCGGCATCCTCCACGTCCTGGCCCGCCGCAGCACTCAGGGCAAGATGGGCTACGGCGCCTTGACGCCTCTGGCCGAGATGACCTTTGACGTCTTTGAAAAAGACGGCGTCTACACGCTGACGGAATACGACTGCCGCAGCAACCAGCGCCTCCGCGAGCTGACTTGGGACGGCTATATCTATTCGCAGATCTTCGTCGAAATGGTCCTCTTCATGGCCGGCGGCGGAGCCGATGAAGTCCTGTACGATCTGGTCCGCCTCTATAGCCGGGCCATCGAACTCAAGGACATCCGCATCGTCACCATCATCGCCGGCTGGCAGCTCATGGCCCTGACAGGCTTCCTGCCGGACATCGACACGGCCCGCGTCTTCTGTCAGGGCCAGGGCTACTGCCGGCAGCCCGTCTATTACATCGACGATGAAAGGCCGGAAAACATGAAAGAACTGCCTCTGACGCCGTCTGTACGCCAGACCTGGAAGACCCTGGTCCACTATCCCTGGGGAACCCAAGAAACCGTGAACCTGCGCATGGCCGACCTGAAATTCCTGGAAGCCCTGCTCTACAACTACGTCAACCAGTGCAGCGAACGCCAGATGAAGACACCGGAATTATTAGTGGCTCGTGGCTAGTGGTTCGTGGCTCGCGGATCGCGGATCGTAGGGGCGGCCCACCTGGCTCTCTTGATAGGAGAGCTGTCAGCAAAGCTGACTGAGAGGTTGCTCTTTTAAATAGTTCGTGTTTCGTAGGGGTCGCCACGTGGGCGACCCGTTAGGGATTTGTGTGATTCTTCTAGCAGACTGGTCGGGAAATCGTACATATTTCAGAGCGGGCGCCCCACGTGGACGCCCCTACAAAAAAGAGGCTGTCGCGCATGCGGCAGCCTCTTTTTGCCCCCTCACCGCTTATGCAGCGGGTCGTATTTCCAATGATGGGCGTATTCTTTTAGACTTTCGGCGACGGCGTATTGGGCCGTATCGGTATAGACCATTTGCGTATCTACGGACTCTTCCCAGATGGGGACAGGCCAGTCGCGGGGCGGTTCGATGTAATAGAGCAGGAATTCCCTGGTCTTTTCGATGAACCATTCCGGCAGGCGGGGGTGGAATTTCTTGTAGAAGATGAACAAGTGGATGTGATTGGGCATGACCGTGAACTCTTTGATGATGGCAATCTGGTTGTTCCGCTGCATGGCCTTGAGGGCCCGCGTCGCCGCCATGCCCCAGGCGGTCGGCCGCCAGATGTGCTGTCCCTGATAGCGCAGGACTTTCCCCAGTGTTTCTTCCTTTTGATACGTACAAAAGGTGATGAGCTGGCACCGGGGAACGGTAGAGAAGGGTTCCCGCCATGCAGGAAGGGAGAAAAACGGTTTGTGATACATGGGCAACACCTCCGAAAAAAACAAAACGTTTAAAACAAGATGCGTGTTACGCCTATTGTACCCTGGAAATATGAAAGGGACATTAAAAAATCAGGGGCCTTGATTAAAAAATGATTAAAACTTGTTTTTGTGCCCTATCATGCTATAATAAAACTATTTCACTCCTTGTTATTAGAGAAAGGACGATTCCATGGTTCGCAGTATGACTTCGGGCAATCCCATCCGCCTCATCCTGGCTTTTACGGTGCCCCTTTTAATCGGCAATGTTTTCCAGCAATTTTATAATATCGCCGACATCATCATCGTCGGCCGCACTATCGGCGTCAATGCCCTGGCCGCTGTCGGCGCCGTGGCACCCGTCTTCATGGCCGTCTTCGGCCTGACGATCGGTTTGTCTTCCGGTTTTTCCGTCATCACGGGTCAGCGCTTCGGTGCCGAAGACATGGACGGCGTGCGCCGGTCTGTGGCGACGTCTGCCATGCTGGCCCTGGTCATCACCCTGATGCTGACGGCCTGCGTGAGCCTGGCCATGCCGCTCATCATGCGGCTCATGAACATTTCAGATGTCCTCTACGACGACGCCTATCATTACATGCTCATCGTCGTCCTCGGCCTGGTAGCCATGATGAGCTATAATCTCCTGTCCTGCATCTGCCGGGCCCTCGGCGACAGCCGGACGCCACTTTATTTCCTCATCGTGTCGTCTCTCTTGAATATCGCCCTGGCCCTGTTGTTCATCGTCGCCTTTGGCTGGGGCGTCCCCGGCTCGGCCATCGCCCTGGTCATCGCCCAGGCCGTATCGGCCGTGCTCTGCCTGTGTTTCATGCGCCGCCGCTTTCCCATGCTGCGCCTGACCCGAGCCGACTGGAACTTTGACTGGCCCTTTGCCTGGCAGCATTTGCGCCTGGGCCTGCCCATGGCCGTCCAGTTCCTTATCATTTCCATGGGCATCCTGGTCCTGCAGTCGGTCTGCAATACCTTTGGCCCTGAAACGATTGCCGGCTTCGTATCGGCGACGAAAATCGAACAGCTGGCCTTGCAGCCCATGATTTCCTTCGGCATCGCCATGGCTGTCTATTCGGCACAGAACTACGGCGCCAGCCAGTATGGCCGCATCCGCCAGGGCGTCCGTCAGTGCTCCCTCGTGTCCCTGGTATTCTGCCTGGCCGCAGCCGTGGCCATGTACAGCTATGGCCGGGAACTCGTCAGCGTCTTCACGACGGACCACGACGAAGTCCTCATGGAACAGGCTTTCCTCTATCTGAAGATGTCCGTCCCGTTCTATCTCTTCCTGGGCCAGATCTTCGTCTACCGCAACGCATTGCAGGGCATGGGCATTTCCAGCGTGCCCCTCATCAGCAGCATCCTGGAACTGGGCGGCCGCAGCGTATCGGCCCTGGTTCTGGCCGCCATGTGGGGCTACTTCGGCATCTGCTGTGCCAGCCCTATTTGCTGGGTCCTGGCCTGCCTATTTACAGGTGGTTCCTATTTCTGGGTCATGCACACCATGAAGGCCAACGGCTGTTAAAAAGGGAAGGGGACAGTCTATGAATACAGAGAAAGAAAACAATATGACTTCGTTAGGAGTATGAAGCATTTTTTTAGCAAGCTGATTGGGAAAACGTACATATTACAAAGCGGGCGCCCCGCGTGGCGCCTCTACAGAAAAAGCGCCGTCCGCGAGGACAGCGCTTTTTTTCTATTCAAACTGATTGACTAATTCTATGAGTCTTTCTTTATGCTGGGGATACCATTCGTTGTAGGACTGGTTGGCATCGAAAAGGGTCTGGTTGAGGGCCAGGAAGAAGTCGGGCAGGTGCTCGATGGTGATGACCCCGATTTGTTCGCCCATGACGCCTTTACCGATGGCGTAGTTGCCTCCGGCGTAGATGTTGAAGGCCGGTTCCATTTTGTCGCCGATTTTTTTGCTGGCGCCGCGCAGGCCCAGAGGAGCCAGCTGCTGGACCGTGCAGTTCGACGGACAGCCAGAGAAGTGGCATTTCGGCAGGAAGTGGCTGTCGATGCCGCGGTCTTTGAAGAGCTGGGCCAGTTTGACGAAGGTGCCGTGAGAATCGCGCAGGCCTTGCTGGCAGACCGTAGCGCCGATGCAGCTGACGGAATGTTCAAAGGCCGTCGTCGCCGTGTCGTCCGCCGTGAGGGCAGCGACTTTACGGGCTTCGTCTGCCGTGAGGTTAATGATGTAAGCCGTTTCGTCGGCATTGAGGCGGATTTCTGCGCCTTCCATGGTCTGGAGGGCCTTGAGCAGGTCGTGGAAGACGGAGAGTTTCGGCGTGCCGCCTAAAGGCTTGTATTCGACGTAATAGAGGCCGGCCTGTTTCTGTTTGCCAATGCGGCCGTCTTCGAGGACGCTGTCATCGGCGCCGCTCTTAGCTAACGGCGTTTCTTCTTCGATGGTCAGGCGGTAATCGCCTTCGGCCTTGGCTTTGGCGACGGCATCGCGGACGGCCTGGCGGAAGGCATCGTCGCCGAGCTTGGTGAGGATGAAACGCGAACGGTTCTGGCCGCGGTGTTCATAGTCGCCGTATTTCATGTAGACGTCCCGGCCATAGCCCAGGATGTAATAGGAAATATCCTGCGGATCGACGCCTTCGTCGATGAGGATGCCGAAGCGCGAGCCGTTGAGTCCGAAGCCGCCGCCGGCATAGACGTCGAATTTGTGGTCCGGCCGGGCCACGAAGCCCAGGTCCTTGAAGGTCGCATGGCCTTCGTTGTCCAGGCCGCTGGAGAAGCTGATTTTATATTTACGCGGCAAGTTGAATTTGGGAATGCAGTTGATGACGAAGTTGGCTGCTGCCTTGATGTACGGCGTCATGTCGAAGTATTCGCCCGGAGCGACGCCATGGAGCGGGCTGGCCGTGATGTTACGCGGATTGTCGCTGCCGGCGCCGACGCAGTAGACGCCGTGGTCGAAACATTCCTGATAGAGGGCGAGGACTTCTTTTTCGCCCAAATGATGGAGCTGCAGGGCCTCACCTGTCGTGAAGTGGACGAGGTCGATGTCGTAGCGGTCGAGGACGTCCTTCAGGAAAGCGATGTGTGCCGGTTCGATGGCACCGCCGGAAAAGCGCAGGCGCAGCATGGTGCTATGGGCCCCCCGTTCGCCATAGCAGCCGAACTTGCCCGACGTCCCCTTATATTTGGCCGGCGGCAGTTCCTTAGCGTAAAAAGCCTGCGTCGCTTCGACGAACTGCGGGAAGCGGCGGCTGATTTCTTCCTTTGTTTCTTTTGTGATTTGAGTCATTTCATAAACACCCCTTATTTAATCCAAAACTATACTAGATTTGTACCCTATTATAACAGACTTTTTTAAAGAGGGCAAAAGATTCACCAGAAAATTTGCTTTTTGTTATATTTTTGTTTAACCTTAGTATGTATACTAGAAGAAAATTTAGAGAAACCAGGTGAGGACTATGCAACTCCGGGACTGGCGGCTGCGCAAGCGCCTCCTTTTTTCCAACTTTATCATGATTTTCATTCCCGTCCTGTTTACGGTCGTCGTCAGCATCGCCATCTTTTTGGCCCTGCAATTCGGCAACATCAACCGGGCCAGTATCATTTCCTTTATCTGGCCTGAGAGCGGTCAGAACATGTCCATCCAGTTCGAGCTGAGCCGCCTCCGTGTCCGGGCCGATCAGTATAATGGCAACATGGACCGTCTCCTCCAGGCCGCCGATCATTTGGAGGACCAGGGCCTCAATGTATCCATTTGGCGCGATAAGGAAGACCTCTACGATACGGATGGCATCGACAAGGTGTACCTGCGCCAGCAAGTCATGGCCGGTCATCGTCAGGGCCATGCCGACTTTACCTGGACTGGCGAAGGCCTGCGCTTTTACTACGTCTCGCCTCATACGGACATCCATTTGGCCGTCGCCGGTGCCGTGCCGAGTTATTCCGAAAACGAGTACATCGACTTGTCATCAAAGGACATCTTGAAGGTCGCCTTTTACGTCCTGGCTATTCTGACTATCTTGCTGACCATCCTCGTCGGCCTGAAACTGTCGCGCTGGATGGCCGGCCAGATCGTCGGTCCCGTCGAAAGGCTGCGCAATATGGCCGATGCCATCAGCCAGGGCGATTTGGACCATCCCGTCCCGATTTTGTCGCGTGACGAAATCGGCGATACCTGCCAGGCTTTTGAAAAGATGCGCCTCCAGCTGCGGGCTGCCCGGGATACGCGGGAAAAATACGACAAGAACCGCAAGGAACTCCTGGCCGGCATTTCCCATGATTTGTCGACGCCTTTGACGAAAATCGAAGGCTATGCCAGCGGCATCCTCGACGGCATCGCCAATACGCCGGAAAAAGAACGGCACTACCTGGGCATGATCGTCGATACGTCGCGCCACATGGCCGGCCTGGTCCGGACGCTCTTCCTCTTTTCCAAGCTCGACCTGGGGCAGGTGCCCTTCCATTGGGAAGACGTCGACGTGGCGGCCTATTTAAAGGATTATATTGGCGAACAGACGGACCATTTCCACCAGCAAGGGCTGGACGTGACCTTCCAGTCCTCCCTGGACAAGGCCGTCATTTCTATGGACCGTCAGCAGTTCCAGCGGGTCATTGAAAATATCCTGGGCAACAGCTTGAAATATAAAGACCAGGCCGTCGGCCATCTGGCCATTATCCTGACCGATGGCGGGGAAGGGGCATACCTCCTTTCTTTTGCCGATGACGGCTGCGGCGTCGAAGAGAAGGAACTGCCGAAGCTCTTTGAAAGTTTCTACCGCACCGACAAGGCCCGGACCAATGTGGCCAAGGGAAGCGGCTTGGGCCTGGCCGTGGTCCAGCAGATTGTCCATGCCATGAAGGGAAAAATCTGGGCCCAGGCGACAGTGCCTAAGGGATTGACCATTTGCATTTCGTTACCGAAAGGGGAATCACATACATGAAACGTATCTTGATTATTGAAGACGACCAGGGCATTGCCGAATTGGAAAGGGACTACTTGGAAGCCAATGGCTTCAGTGCCGACATCGCGGTCGATGGCAAGACAGGGGAAAAGAAAGCCCTGGAAGACGCCTATGACCTCATCCTGCTGGACATCATGCTGCCCGGCCGCGATGGCTTCCAGATTTGCCGGACTATCCGCGAAACCAAGGACATCCCGATCCTCATGGTATCGGCCCGGCAGGAAGACATCGACAAGATCCGCGGCCTCGGCCTGGGCGCCGATGACTACATCGTCAAGCCCTTCAGTCCCAATGAGCTCGTAGCCCGCGTCAAAGGTCACCTGGCCCGGTATGAACAGCTCACGTCCCGCGAAGTCCATCGCGACGTCCTGCACTACGGCGACTTGGAAATCGATGAGAGCGGCCACCGCGTCTTCGTCAAGGGGAAAGAAGTGACCCTGCCCAATAAGGAATTCGAGCTCCTCTTGTTCTTTGCCAAGAATCCGGGCATCGTCTTCAGCAAGGAGACCCTCTTCGACCGCGTCTGGGGCAGCGAAGCCCTGGGGGAAACGGCGACCGTGTCGGTCCACGTCAACCGCATCCGCGAAAAAATCGAAGAGGATACGGCCAACCCCCGCTACATCGAAACGGTCTGGGGCGCCGGCTACCGCTTCCGGGGTTAGCCTGACGGAATTTTTTACGGTCCTTTCTCGTTTTGTTATCGCTCTGTTTATCTTTTATTTAACTTCCCTTCCTATACTGATACCATCAAAACGGTAACGAATAGGAAGGGGAGTTTTTATTATGTATGAATTTCGTGCAAAACAGGAAGACGTGGCCCTGTCGGTATGGCAGCGCCTGTGGCAGAAAATCATGGCTTCGCCGGCTGCCATCCTCCTGGTCCTGGCAGCCATCCTCTGTTTTGTGGCCAACCACCTGCTGGTCGTCACGGACCCTGTCGAATCGAACTATGTTCTGACGGCTAAGGAAATGCTCGCTTCTGGCGACTACTTCTCACCGCGCATCTTCGGCAATTACTGGTACGATAAACCGATTTTCTTCTATTGGGAACTCATTGCCGCCTTCAAGCTCTTCGGCATCAGTAATTTCTCGGCCCGCTTTTTCCCGGCCCTATTCGGTATGGCCGGCATCCTCCTGGCCTATGGCTTCACGGCCCGCCTCTACGATAAGAAGACGGGATTCCTGACCGGCCTCATCTTGCTGACGACGGTAGAATATTTTTACCTCTCCAAGGCCATCATTACGGATATGACCCTCTTCGTCTTTTATTCGGCCTGCCTCATGGCCTTTTACATCGCCTACAGCGAAGGCAAGCCGCGCTGGTATTACCTGGCCTACGCCTTTGCCGGCCTGGCCGTCCTGACCAAAGGGCCTATCGGCTTCTTCCAGCCCGGGCTGATCATCCTGCTTTTCCTCGTATGGCGCCGGGATCTCAAGGCCCTGCTGCACATCAAGCTCTTTTCCGGCCTGATCCTGTTCCTGGCCATCACCCTCATCTGGTATGGTCCGATGTACGCCATGCATGGCAGCGACTTCGTCAGTCAGTTCATCGGCGTCCATAACGTCCTGCGGGCTACCGTTTCCGAACATCCTCAGTTCAATGTCTGGTATTATTACAGCGCCATCTTCCTGGCCGGCTTCATCCCCTGGGTCTTCACTCTGCCCCTGGCCTGGCGCGACTATGGCCTGACCCGGAAAATCGCGGCGGCCTGGCGGGAAAAACGACTGCGCCTGCCTGCCTTGTCCATGAAGACCCAGTTCCTCATCGTCTGGGCGGCTACGATTTTCGTGACCTATCAGCTCATGGCGACGAAATACATGACCTATACCTTCCCGTATATGATTCCCCTGGCCATCGGCTTTGCGTCGTATTTGAAGAAATATGACCGCCTGGTCCTCAACATGGCCGGCATCGTCCTGGCCATTTACGTAGCCGCTACGTGTACGGTCATCGTGCCTCAGTGCCAGCAGGCTTCGGCTTATGATGCCGCCCAGGTCGTCAGCGGCCTGGCCGATAATGAAACGGCCGTCGTCACCTATGGCGGCCGCTACCCCGTATCCCTGACCTATTATTCCAATCATCCGGCTTATCGCCTGGAACAGGCTGATGACATTGCCAATAAACTGCCTGGCGGTATCAGCTGGAATGCCAAGAACGTCATGCCCTTCATGGCTATCGAAGACCTGCCGAACCATCCTAAAGTCCTGGCCGTCGTCCGCGACCGCGATGAAGCCCACTTCCTCCAGGAAGTACCGGGGAACTGGAAATGGCGCACCCAGAAAGGCGTTTGGGCCATATACCAAAAAGAAGCCGATTTGTAGCCCTCCTGAAATGGCCTTGTGACTGAATTGTAACGGCTCATGAGTATACTATGAGTAACCTAAATAAGGAGAGTGATACTTATGAAGAAGTTCAACTATATAGTACGCATGATGCTGGTTTTGGTCGTTACCTTCATGACCTTCAGCGGCGCCGCCCTGACGGCCCAGGCCGCAGGCCCCAGAGATTATCCACAGCGCTGGGAACAGCACGATGACCGCGACTATCGTCATGATGACCGCAACTGGGAAAAAGAACGGAAAGATTGGGAAAAGAACCATAAGACATCGACCCAGAAAGATGTCGACAAAGCCAACCGTAAGGCCAACATCGCCATCGGCGTGGCCGCCGTCGCCACCATCATCGCCTTGACGAAGTGAGTGGGAATAATAGTGGCTAGTGGTTCATGGCTCTCCTTATAGGAGAGCTGTCAGCGAAGCTGACTGAGAGGTTGATCTTCGTTATAGTTTGCAGTATTGAGTTTGTAGTTTGTAGAAAATTGCTTTAAATTTAAAAGCCTTCACTACAAACTACAAACTGCAAACTTAAAACTTAAAAAGGGGCTGTCGCACATGCGACAGCCCCTTTTTTCGACGAACGATGAACGACCTACGACTCTAACCGCTAACCCCTAACCGCTAACCGCTAACCCCTAGCTACGAACCACTAGCCCCTTTCAATTCTCGTCCCGTCTGTTATAATAGGGAGTGCAATTAGATTCTGTTTATAAAGGAAGTGTTTATATCATGAAATTAACGGACCGCCTGGCTGCGGCTGTATCCCTCATTCCACAGGGGGCCGTCATTGCCGACATCGGGACCGACCACGCCTATATCCCGGTCTCCGTCTGTGAGAGCGGCCACTGTCCGTCGGCCATTGCCGCCGATATCGTCCCGGGACCGCTGGCAGCGGCCGTGGCCCACGTCCGCGGTGCCGGCTTGACCGACCGCATCGACTGCCGCCTGGGTGACGGCCTGACCTGCGTCAAAGCAGGGGAAGTCGATGGCGCTGTCATCTGTGGCATGGGCGGCCCGCTGATGGTGCGGATACTCCAGACTTCCTATGCGGTCTGGCAGTCTTTGAAATTTGTCGTCTTGCAGCCCCAGAGCGATGCCGGTGCCTTGCGCCGCTACCTGTATGAGCATGGCTGGCACATCGAAGACGAACGGCTGGTCATCGACGACGGCCGCCTTTACGAACTGATGCGGGCCGTGCCGGGACAGGCCGGGGCCCTGCCGGACTGGATCTATGACATCGGCCCCGTGAACTGGCAGCGCCGCGACCCGCTGCTCAGCCGCAAGATAGACATTCTCATGGAAACAAAAGGGCACATCTTGGAAGGCCTGAAGAAGAGCCGCAAAGATGTGCACGAACGGATGGAAAAAATAGAAAGCGAATTGCGCTTCTGGAGGGAATTGAAATGGCAACTACAGTAGGTGAAATCGTCAAAGTATTGAAAGCTTGGGCGCCGTTGTCGCTCAAAGAATCGTGGGATAATCCGGGCCTGCTCATCGGCAGCCCTGACGAACCGGTCGATAAACTCATGGTCACCCTGGACGTCATGATGGGGACCGTCGATTATGCCATCGAACACGGCATCCAGATGATCGTCAGCCATCACCCGGTCATTTTCGATGGCTTGAAATCCCTGCGGACCGACACATACAGCGGCCGCATGTACCAAAAACTCCTGGCCCACCACATTTCCGTCTACAGCGCCCATACCAACCTGGATAGTGCCTACGGCGGCGTCAACGACGTCCTGGCCCGCCTCCTGGGCTTGACGGATTTGAAGGGCCTCGTCCCCGTCGCCGAAGATAAACTCTATAAAATCGCCGTCTACGTCCCGGAAAGCCATGGTGACGCCGTCCGCCAGGCCTTGGCCGACGCCGGTGCCGGCTATATCGGCAACTACAGCGACTGTTCCTTTACGGCCAAAGGCGAAGGCCGTTTCAAAGCCCATGAAGGGACGCATCCCTTTATCGGTGAAATCGGGCAAGTCGAAAAAACGGCAGAAGAACGGGTCGAAACCATAGTCCCCGAAAGCAAGCTCCGTCAGACCGTACAGGCCATGCTGGCCGCTCATCCCTATGAAGAACCGGCGTATGACCTGTATCCGCTGAAAAATGCCGGTCATCCCTTCATGATGGGCCGCGTCGGGACCTGGCCGACCCCGGAACCGGCTATGGACGTCTTGAAGAAAATCAAAGGCCTCCTTCATCGCGATGCCTTGTCCTATGCCGGCGATACGGACGTCATCGTCCGCCGCGTCGCCCTTCTCGGAGGTGGCGGAGCTGGCTTCATCAAACTGGCGAAAGACGCCGGTGCCCAGCTTTACCTCACAGGTGATGTCAAATACCACGACGCCCAGGAAGCCATCCGACAGGGCATCGTCGTCGCCGACGGCGGCCACTTCGGCACCGAATCGCCTGTCGTCGCCGACCTCTGCCGACGCCTGGAACAAGCTGCCGAAGAACAGCAATGGCACATCACCTGCGAAACTGACCCGACCAGTAAGGACATGCTGCATTATATGTAAAGCGCCTTATGGCGCGCCGTTCGCAGGCCGCAGGCCGCAATGGCTCCCCTGATAGGGGAGCTGTCAGCGAAGCTGACTGAGAGGTTGATTTCCTGTCAGATAGTGCCGCTGTGAAATTCAACCACAGCCCATTCTTGTCCAATGGCGGGTTTTTACGAGCCACGAGCCACGAACCACGAGCCACGGCCTTCCAAGGCGACCAGCGAACTGCGGGGCCGTCAGGCCCCATTAATTCCCATAGAAAGGAAACGTATCATGACTAAAGAAGAACATGTAAGACATTTATTAGAAGACCCGGTATATGCCATTATGGGCAACGAGGAACTCTGCCTGGGCCGTAGCAATATGGACGTCGCCAAGGAATTGATCGCGGCTGGCGTCACGATTATCCAGTACCGCGAAAAACATAAGAAATGGCGCGCCAAGTACGAAGAAGCCAAAGCCATTGCCCAGCTCTGCCACGACCACGACGTGACCTTTATCATGAACGACTCGACAGACCTGGCCATCGCCTGCGGCGCCGACGGCATCCACGTCGGCCAGGATGATGCACCGGCCCAGATCGTCCGTCAGCTCGCCGGCCCGGACGTCTTCATCGGTGTATCGACCAATACCGTCGATGAAATGAAACAGGCCCTGGCTGACGGTGCCGATTACGTCGGCTTCGGTCCCATGTTCCCGACACAGTCCAAGAAAGACGCCGACGAAGTCGTAACGCCTGAAGCCAAGGAATATGCCCTTAAATTCGACCTGCCCGTCGTCACCATCGGCGGCATCAGCCTGGCCAACATCCGCAGCCTCTACGACGAAGGCTTCCGTTCCTTTGCCATGATTTCCGCCATCGTAGGCCAAAAAGACATCAAAGGCGCCGTAGAAAAAATCCGCCGGACCTTGCGTTAGCTATAAGCGAATAGAGCTTATAGCGCCGGTCGCAGTTCGCAGACCGCCGTCCGCAATGGCTCCCCTGATAGGGGAGCTGTCAGCGAAGCTGACTGAGAGGTTGATTTCCTGTCAGATAGTGCCGCTGTGAGGTTCAACCACAGCCCATTCTTGTCCAATGGCGGGGGTTTACGAGCCACGAACCACGAGCCACGGCTTTTTCCATGAGCCGAGGGGTTCCCGAGGCGATGTCGTCAATTTGAGCTTGTCGCCGCGCAGCGGCATCTGAGTCCATGGCGGCCTGCGACCTGCGGGGCCATCAGGCCCCTGATTCGATGAACGGAATCGGCCTGCGGGCCCGTCAGGCCCTTGACTCTCATCATCAAATATGGTATCCTATACGAATGATGAGTATGAAAAGCAATCGCTAGTGCTTTTGCATTAGAGGAAAGTCCGAGCTCCGTAGGGCAAGATGCCGGCTAACGGCCGGCGAAGGTGACTTTAGGGATAGTGCCACAGAAATGTGTACCGCCACGCAAGTGGTAAGGGTGGAACGGTGCGGTAAGAGCGCACCAGCGGTGCAGTAATGCATCGGCTAGGTAAACCCCATCTGGAGCAAGACCGAATAGGGGAGGGATGAAGCGGCCCGCTGATCTTCCGGGTTGTGTCGCTTGAACATGCTGGCAACGGTATGTCTAGATAGATGATTGCTGCTGCGCAAGCAGAACAAAACTCGGCTTACTGATTACTCATCACCTTGTGAATCTAAAAGGACTGTTACACGAAGGCATAGGCCATCGTGGACAGTCCTTTTTTTATGTTTGAAAACGGCCATTTCATCACGATGAACGATGAACGATCTACGATGAACGGAACGGCGGCCTGCGACCGGCGAACTGCGGCCTGCGGGCCTTTAGGCCCTACAAGCCCTTTACATTTCCCCTTGTCCATGATATCATTTCAATAAGTGGTTTCAGATGGTAATAAACCATAATAATGAATTACCATGATAATGAATACTTAAACAAACAAAAGCGAGGGATTTAAGTTGGCATTAATCGTTAAGAAGTTCGGCGGCAGCTCCGTTGCGACACCGGACAAAATGCGGGCTATTGTACAACGAGTCTTAAAAGGCAAAAAGCCTGAAGACAAAATCGTCATCGTTGTTTCGGCAATGGGGGATACTACCGACGATTTAGTGACATTAGCAAAGCAGATTACCTCTAAGACTTACGGCCGTGAAATGGATATGCTCCTGACGACGGGCGAACAGGTCTCCATCGCCCTCATGGCTATGGCTTTCCAGGAAGCCGGCCAGAAGGCTATTTCCTTTACCGGTGCTCAGGCCGGCATCAAGACCAGCGATTCCTTTAACAAAGGCCGTATCCTGGCATTGAAACCGGGCCGCATCATGAAAGCGCTGGATCAGGGCAATATCGTCGTCGTCGCTGGTTTCCAGGGCATTACGGGCCATGGCGATATCACGACGCTGGGCCGCGGCGGTTCCGATACGACAGCCGTTGCCATTGCCGGTGCCATCCATGCTGATGTTTGTGAAATCTATACCGACGTTGACGGCGTATACACGTCCGATCCCCGTGTCGTTCCCAATGCAAGGAAAATCGAACAGATTACATACGGCGAAATGCTGGAAATGGCGAAACTCGGCGCCGGTGTCATGCAGCCCCGTGCCGTCGAAATGGGCAGCCGCTTCGGCGTCCCCATCCATGTACGCTCGACTTTTTCTGAAGATGAAGGAACTATGATACAGGAGGATTGCTCTATGGAAGTCAAACAGTATCTCATCCGCGGCGTCGCTTCGGATAAAAATGTTGCAAAAATCACCGTTTTAGGGATTCCCAATAAACCGGGCTTCGCTTATCGCGTTTTCGCTGAATTGGCAGAAAAACACGTCGACGTCGACATGATCGTCCAGAGTGTCCGCATTGCCAACGAAGGCGTAACGGATATTACCTTTACCATTGCCCGTACGGACCTGGAACAGGCCAAAGCTGTCTTTGCCAATCTGCGCAAGGAAATGCCTGTCGAAGATATCCTCATCGATGATAAGATGGCTAAAGTTTCTGTCGTCGGTGCTGGCATGGCCGGCCATCCGGGCATCGCTGCCGGCATGTTCGGTGTCCTCGGCGATAACGGCATCAATATCGAAATCATTTCCACTTCGGAAATCAGCATCACCTGCCTGATTGCAGAAGATGTCATCGACAAAGCCGTCAAAGCTATCCACGCGCACTTCTTCGACGAAGACTGAGGGGGATACATGTCTGTATTGGATAGCTTTACAGAAGAGATGTTGCAGTCTGAACTGCCCAAACGGGTCATCCTCGAACGCCTGACCCATGGCCTGGAAGTAGAAAAGCCGCCGCAGTTTGCCATTCCGGCTCCCAAATACACCTTTGAGACCAATCTGCACGGCTTCCGTTACGACTATCAACATCAGACCGTCACCATTTCCTATAAAGTAGCCCACGGCCTTCATGACGATATGACCGTATCCTTTATGACTTTCCGGGTCATCCTGGAAGGATTGGGCGTTTGTATCCGAATGCAGAAGTGGTAGTGAAATACAGAGGGGGTTGTCGCCAATGCGGCAGCCTCCTTTTTGTGGTGAAGGAGGGGAAACGCCGTTCGCAGGCCGCAGATGGCAGTCCGCAATGGCTCCCCTGATAGGGGAGCTGTCAGCAAAGCTGACTGAGAGGTTGAGAGGCATGCGTAGGGGCCGTCAGGCCCAAAAAGGAGGGGAAACGCGATGCATTGCGGAACCGATATCGTACAAATCAGCCGTATAGCGGACATGGCCGCCCGTCACGGCCGTTCCTTGGGCCGCTTTTTTACGGAACAGGAACTGGCTTATTGCCAGCGGAACGATGGTACCTGGCGGGCCGAATCGCTGGCCGGCATCTTTGCTGCCAAAGAGGCTTTGTTCAAGGCCTTGGGGACCGGTTTCCGCCAGGGAAAATGGACGGACGTCGAAGTCTGCCATGACTCGTTGGGAGCCCCGTATTATCAGCTCCATGGCTATTACGCCCAGGCCGTGGGCCAGGATGGCCAGCTGCCGTCCCTGTCCATCGCCCACGACGGCGATTACGCCATCGCCTTCACCGTGTTAGGGTAAAAAAACGCAGTCCGCAGGCCGCAGATGGCAGTCCGCCATGGCTCCCCTAATAGGGGAGCTGTCAGCAAAGCTGACTGAGAGGTTGATTGGCTGTCAGATAGTGCCGCTGTGAGGTTTAACCACAGCCCATTCTTGTCTAATGGCGGGATTTTACGAACCAAGAACCACGAGCCACGGCCTTTCCTCGGACTCAGATGCGGCGTTGCCGCGACAGACTCAAACTGAGAACGACGCTTCGGGAAGCCCTCAGCGCGTAGCGGGCCGCCTTTACAGGCCGGCCCCTACGGTGGCCCCGGATGGGGCAATTTTACGAGCCAATGGTTTCCCGAGGCGATGTCGTCCCTTTGAGTTTGACGCCGCGCAGCGGCACGGCATTTGAGTCCATGGCGGCCTGAGATGGCGGGGCCGTCAGGCCCCATTACACGCGCCCTTTTCAATAAAAATAGGAGAGAATTACTATGCAAAAAGTTACTACTGCCGCTCAGATGCGGAATATGGATCGGATAGCTATGCATGGCATATATGCCATTGCGCCGGCTGTCCTCATGGAAAATGCCGGCCATGCCGTTGCCGAACGGGCCGGTGCCTGGCTGGAAGGCTGGGATGGCAAGGATGTCGTCCTCTTTTGCGGCAAAGGCAATAACGGCGGCGACGGCTTCGTCATTGCCCGCCATATCTTAGCCGCCGGCGCCAGGGCCTATGTCTATGTCCTCGGGGAAGAAGCCGACTATAGCGATGAAGCGCGTCAGCACTTGCATACGCTGCAGCAGCTGGCCGACGATGAAACGTGCCTGCTCTTGCCGGCGCCGCAGTCGGAAGCTGACTGGCAGGTCCTGCAAGAACGGCTCCTCGCCTCTTCTGTCGTCATCGACGCCATGTTGGGGACGGGCTTCCACGGCAGCCTGCGCCAGCCCATTACCTCTATCGTAGCGGAAGTCAACGCCGCTGCCGCCGCCGGTGCCGTCACGGTCATCGCCGTCGATATGCCGACTGGCGTCAACTCCGATACGGGGGCTGTCAGCAACGGTGACGACGATGAAGACGGTCCGCTCTTTGCCGATATGACCGTCACCTTTGGTGCCCTCAAACGGGGCCTGGTCCTCTATCCCGGCCGGGCTTGTGCCGGCCACGTTGAAGTCGACCCCATCGGCATGCCTGGTCCGCTGCTCATGCAGCTCGAAGAAGACCCGGCTTATTTGCTGCAGGAATCGGATATCGCTGAAATCGTCGTGCCCCGCAGCCCGGACAGCCATAAAGGAACTCACGGTACCATCGCTATCGTCACCGGCAGCAGCCAAATGGCCGGAGCCGCCCTCATGGCCGCTCATGGAGCCGTCCGCAGCGGGGCCGGCAAGGTCTTCCTCCGCGTGCCCGGTGCGACGGCGCCGTACTGCATCGGCGCCCAGCCGGAAATCATGGTCCGCGGCGTCGGTACTGGCGACCACTTCACCGCTGCTGATGCCGATGAAATCATTGATGAAAGCAAGACCTGGTCCGTCCTGGCCATGGGCCCCGGCATGGGCCGCGACGCCGGGACGAAAGAATTTCTCCTGAAAGTCCTGGCCGCTGTGGATTGCCCTGTCGTCCTCGATGCCGATGCCCTCAACCTGCTGGCCGGAGAAAAGGCCCTCATCGCTTCGCGGGGCAGCCGGATTATCATGACGCCGCACTTGGCCGAATTTTCTCGCCTCAGCGGCCTGTCCATGACGGAAATCAAAGCGGACCCCATCGCGGCAGCCCGTCATTTTGCCTCGAAATGGAAAGTCAACCTCGTCCTCAAAGGGGCGCCGACGCTCATCGTTTCGGCCCGGACGGGGAACGTCTACATCAACTCCACGGGCAATCCCGGTATGGCCTGCGGCGGCATGGGGGACGTCCTGACCGGCATGATCGCCGCCATGACGGCCCATCAGGGCATGAGCGATTTGTGCAGTGCCGCCTGTGCCGGCGTCTATCTCCACGGATCAGCCGGCGATGCCTGCCGCAAAGCCCGCGGCCCCTATGGCTTTACGCCCATGGAAACAGCCGATGCCCTTCCCGGCGTCCTGGCTTCTTTAGAAGAAGATTTGGCCCTGCCCATTTTGCAGCAGCCCTTGATTGGAGGAAAATAAATTGAAAAAAAGAAAACTCTTTACCGCCGCCCTGGCCCTGGTCATGAGCTTCATGCTCGTCCTGGCCGGCTGTGGCAACAGCGCGTCGTCCAGCTCGTCTGGCGGGGCCAAGGCCGTCCAGTCCCTGAGTGCCTCTGACAAGGACCTGCGCATATCCGTCCTCAACGTCGGTCAGGCCGATGCGACGCTCATCCAGTATAAAGGCAAGAATATGCTCATCGATACAGGCGAAGTCGACAGCCGGGCCGATTTGGTCAAACAGCTCAAAGAACGCAAGGTCAAGGACATCGACATCATCGTCATCACCCATCCCCACGGCGACCACCTGGGCGGCATGGCGGAACTGTTCAAGGACTTCAAAATCAAGCAGATCTATGACAATGGCCAGAGTGCCAATACGGCCATGTACCGCAATTACCTGAAAAACATCAAGGCCAAGAACATTGCCTATAAGACCTTGAAAAAGGGCGATACCTTCACCCTGGGCGATGACGTCACCTTTACCGTCCTGTCGCCGGGCACGCCTTTCACTAAAGAAAATACCCAGAGCGTTTCTGAAAGCGGCCTGACCAATGACAATTCCATCGTCTGCAAGATGACCTATGGCCAGTTCTCCATGATGTTTACTGGCGATGCCCAGAAAGAAGTCGAAGAAAAGATCCTCAAGGACTATAAACCAGCTGACCTCAAAGCAGACGTCCTCAAAGTCGGCCATCACGGCAGCAAGACCTCGTCGTCCGACGCCTTCGTCAAAGCCATAGCCCCGAAAGCGGCGACTATTTCCTGCGCCGCTGGCAACCAGTACAAGTTCCCGCACGAACCGACGCTGAAGACCTTGCAGAAATACAACGTCGAAGTCTATCGTACCGACCGCAACGGCGTCATCACCATTACCACCGACGGCTCGTCATACAGCATTGAAAAGGAGCATTGATATGAAAAAAGAACTCGTCGGCAGCATCGACCGCATAACCGAACAGACGGCGTACATCATCCTCAACGACGATGAACACGAACTCCAGTTCCCACTGGAACTCTTGCCAGACGGCGCCGATGAAGGCATGGCCTTCACTATCACCATCGAACGCAACGAGGAAGAAGAAAAACGCCTGGCCGAAGAAATCGAGGCCTTGAAAGAAGGCCTCCCCCAATAGGGAGAGGTTTTCTTTTTGCTCTTCCCAGGATTCACGGCGGGCTCGCCACGTGCGAGCCCCTACGGAATCACATACAGGCGATGGGAATGAGTGCAGGCCGCAAAAAAAAATACACGGCCAGCGGGGCCGTCAGGCCCCTTATATATATATTCCCTAACACGTTTTACTAAACACACATAATGCATGAAAATAAATAATTACTACAGGAGGTAATTTTATGATTGGGTATAAAAAAATTGCAGTCATCTTGGCCGTTTTTTCGGCTATGGGGCTGGCTGTTCAAGGTCAGGAAAATGGCGATAGCATCGCGCTTTCTACGAATGTACCCACGTCTTTGCCGGCTTTGGCGCCGGCAGCGTATCGCGGTCATTTCTGGCGTGTCGATGCAGAAAATGATGCAGGTCTGCCACGGAATTTTCGCACTTGTCAGTCATCTTTTCACGGAGTGGAACATAAATATGCATCTGAGGTGGATCCGTCTTATGTTCCGTCCCGGAAGGGCTTGGATGACCTGCGTATTTCCGGGTCCGGCCAGTTTTCGGCCCGCCAGTTCGACGCCCTCGTCCATGAGCTGCGGAAAAAGACCCGGGGTCCTATTTATGACGTCGACTTGCGCCAGGAGTCACACGGCTTCTTCAATGGCACGGCTATCAGCTGGTATGGCCGTCACGATTGGGGAAATATAGGAAAGTCCCAGGCCGAGGTTCTCATCGATGAACAGCAGCGCTTGCAGGCCGCTTTGGGGACAGACGTCACGGTCTACGACCAGGGGAAAGGCGATTTGCCCGTTCATCCTCAGATTATGACCGTACGACGCGTCCAGACGGAACAGGAACTGGCAGAAAGCAAAGGCGTTCACTACGTCCGCCTGGCCAGTACGGACCATCTCTGGCCGACGCCGGGCGAAATCGACGCCTTCCTAGTTTTCGTCCGCACTTTGCCAGACGATGCCTGGCTCCATTTCCATTGCGAAGCCGGAGCCGGCCGGACGACGGCTTATATGGTCATGTACGATATGATAAAGAATCCCGACGTGTCCTACCGGGATATCGTCTATCGCCAGTATGAAATCGGCGGCAACTACACGCCACACGATGTATCCCGTCCCAAACGAGGCGATTGGAAAGGACCGTATTATCATGAAAAACACGAAATGGTGTCCTTATTTTATCAGTATGTACAGGACCAGACGAAACAGGGATGGAGCCAGTCATGGTCACAATGGTTACAGAATAAAAGAATGAGAGTCAATAACGTTTATAACGATAACGACATATAAAACGACAAGAAATGTATAAATAACCATTTACAAAATTTTTATGCAAAAATAAGCTTTAGGAAATCAAAAAATAAGACTAAAAAATGGAAGCTGAATGGCGCTGTTAAGCCAATCTTTATTTCGCTAAAACTGGTTTGTAGATATAGAGTTTTGACAAGCGCCGGGAAAAGTTGTATAATAACTGCAACAGGTGTGGTGCGGATGCAGGCAACACCTGCGGAAAGAGCAAAAAAACAGTACCTTTTTCAAGGCAGTAAAAGAGAGGAAACTAGGACAACTCGCCAATGAACCCTTGGAAAAAATACGTTTCGGCGCTCGCTAGTAACGGTGTAAGACTTTACGAAACTTATTTTTATTGGAAAAGGGGTAATTCTCATGAAATCCAAAGTATTAGCAGCTCTCGTAGCAACTATGGCTGTTGGCGCAACCTGCGCATTCGCAGCTAACCCGTTCGTCGACGTACCGTCTGACAGCTGGGCTTACAAATCCGTCGTAGAATTGGCTGACGCCGGCATCATCCAGGGCGTCGACGGCCAGTACTTCCAGGGCAACCGTAACATCACTCGTTATGAAGCCGCTGAAATGGTCGCAAAAGCTATGGCTCACATGGACAAAGCTTCTGTCGAACAGCGCGCCCTCATCAACAAACTCGCTGACGAATATGCTGACGAACTCAACAACCTCGGCGTTCGCGTAAGCGCTCTGGAAAACCGCGTTGGCAACGTCAAACTCACCGGTGACGCTCGTGTCCGTTACATCCATCAGGACAGCGATGACCAGGGCAAAGGTGAAGTTAAGAATGATGATTCTTGGACTTATCGTGTTCGTGTTCGCGCTAATGCTCAGGTCAACGACCGTACAAAAGTCGTCTATGGTATCAGCACCAACAATGTAAGCTTCGCTGATAATAGCACAGCTAGCGATAGCAAGGATAATAACATCTTCACGGATCGCGCTTATGTTGACTACAACTTCGGCGGCAACAACTGGGATTTGAAAGTTGGCCGTGATGAATATGACATGGGCGGCGGCCGTGCTTATGGCTTCCTCTATGGCGATACCTTCGACGGTGCGCAGTTGAAATACAGCAACGATAAATTCGCTGCTACCGCTGGCTATGGTAAATTTAAAGAAGGCGTCATGGGTGGTGACAATAGCGTAGTAGATTCCCATGAAGCTACAAAAACTGGCTATGGCGAATTAGAAGGCTTCTTCGGCGGCGGCCGTGCAGCTGGTTCGGCTATCGGCGTTTACTACAATGATTTCAGTGGTAACAAGTCCTTCAATTTTGACGATGCTTGGGGTGCTTATGGCAGCTTGAACCTCGGTAAATGGAATGCTTTGGCTAACTACGAAAAATACAATAGTGAAAACAGCAAAGCAGATGATCCGGAAGTATGGGTTGGTAAGATTACTTACAATAAAGCTAACTTCGCTACGCCGAAGTCCTGGGACGCTTGGGTTGAATACCTCAATGCCGACAACGGCTTTGCTGATGCAGATGGCAAATTCATCGGTTCTACTTATGGCTGGAGAAACGGTAGCCTCTTGAACAACGTTAAGTCTTGGGGTGCTGGCGTCGACTACACCTTCGCTAAGAGCGCTCAGTTCCAGGTAATGCAGTCCTTCGCATCTGAAGCTAAAGAAGGCAGCAACGACCCGGGCGAAGAAACACGCGCTCAGTTCGTATTCGTATTCTAATCTCTCCTTTCACAGGAAGATTACAAAGACCACTCAGAAATGAGTGGTCTTTTTTTATATATATTCCTAATTGGCATAATACGTAAAACCTGGCTATTTTATGCCCTTTATGAGGCTTTTTAGTATGGCAAAAACTTACATAATTTTGACAAAATTTACAAAATAAGGTATAGTGAAAAATAACTAGTGTAGTGCGTCGCAGGTATACTAGTGAAAAGAGGTACGAAGAAACAGACAGTCTGAGGCAGTAAAAGAGAGGAAACTAGGACAACTCGCCAATGAACACTCAGAAATATGTTTCTGTCTCTCGCTTGTAACCGAGTAAGGCTTTAGGAAACTTATTTTTTGAAAAGGGGTAATACTCATGAAAACAAAAGTATTAGCAGCTCTCGCAGCAACTATGGCTGTTGGCGCAACCTGCGCATTCGCAGCTAACCCGTTCGTCGACGTACCGTCTGACAGCTGGGCTTACAAATCCGTCGTAGAATTGGCTGACGCCGGCATCATCCAGGGCGTTGACGGCCAGTACTTCCAGGGCAACCGTAACATCACTCGTTACGAAGCCGCTGAAATGGTCGCCAAAGCTATGGCTCACATGGACAAAGCTTCTGTTGAACAGCGCGCCCTCATTAACAAACTTGCTGACGAATATGCTGACGAACTCAACAACCTCGGCGTTCGCGTAAGCGCTCTGGAAAACCGCGTTGGCAACGTAAAACTCACTGGTGACGCTCGTATCCGTTACATTCACCAGAGCGAAGGCGACCGTGTAAAAGATACGGCTAAACAGCCGACCTTTGAAGATACGGGTCGTGTAAATGATGCCACGAAGAATGATGATTCCTGGTCCTATCGTGTCCGCGTCCGTGCCAATGCTCAGGTCAATGACCGCACGAAAGTTACTTATGGTATTAGCACTAATAGCATAAGCTTTGCTGACAATAGCACGGCTAGCGATAGCGATAATAACAATATCTATACGGACTTGGCCAACGTTGATTACAACTTCGGCGGCAACAACTGGGACCTCCTCGTAGGCCGTTATGAATATGACATGGGCAATGGCCACGGCTATGGCTTCCTCTATGGCGATACCTTCGACGGCGCTCAGTTGCAGTATCACAACGACAAATTCGCAGCTACCGCTGGCTATGGTAAATTTAAAGAAGGCTCGATGGCTACAGATACTGATGGTGTCAAGACCGGTTACGGCGAATTAGATGGCTTCTTCGGCGGCGGCCGTGCAGCTGGTTCGGCAGTAGGCGTTTACTACAACGACTATACTGTGGCTGGCGGTAGTGATCGTACAGGTAGCTTTGATTTTGATGATTCCTGGGGCGCTTATGCCAGCGTTAACTTCGGTAAATGGAATGCCCTGGCTAACTATGAAAAATATAACAACACGAATAGCTCTAAAGACGATCCGGAAGTATGGGTTGGCCGCCTGAGCTATGGTGCTGCCAACTTCGCTACACCGAAATCCTGGGATGCTTGGGTTGAATACCTCAATGCCGACAACGGCTTTGCAGATGGTAAGGGTAACTTCATTGGTTCTACCTATGGCTGGAGAGAAGGCAGCCTCTTGAACAACGTTAAATCTTGGGGTGCTGGTATTGACTACACCTTCGCTAAGAACGCTCAGTTCCAGATCATGCAGTCCTTTGCAACCAGTGCAAAAGACGGCGATGCTGATCCGGGCGAAGAAACACGCGCTCAGTTCGTATTCGTATTCTAATCTCTCTCTTTATCGGAAGATTACAAAGACCACTCAGAAATGGGTGGTCTTTTTTTGCACAAAAATAAAAATACGCAAACCGCAGTCCGCAGATGGCAGGCCGCAAAAACACGGCCTATGGCCTTGTGCGTAGGGGCTGTCCCAAACCTTTTTGGCCCGTCAGGTGCCGACCGACGGAAGGCGCAGGACGGTTGCCAAAACGGACAGCTGTGGCTGGGCAGCCCGCTGCGATATTCAGCCACAGCCTATTCTGTATAATAGTAAGCTTGTAGGGGCTTCCACGTGGGAAGCCCGCTAGAGAGATTTGACCACAGCCCATTTGAGTATACTGGTAGACTTTTTACGAACCACGAGCCATGGTTTTTCCTCGGACTCAGATGCGGCTACGCCGCGACAGACTCAAATTAACAACGACGCTTCGGGAAACCCTCAGCGCGTAGCGGACCGCCCGCCGTTGCTATTCGTTCGGGTAACCGTTCTGTACCTGATGGGATAGAAGGTTTTGGGCGGCCCCTACGATGCAGCCGAGCTGTGACAGACTCAGGATTGGGTTACGACCGTGTGCCACCTGTCATAAATTCCGGCTGTTCACAGGATTCGCGGCGGGACGCCCTCCGGAACATCCTCCGGGTCGTCCCCTACGGTATCGCATACAGGCGATGGAAATGAGCGCAGATCGCAAAAAAATACACGACCGGCGGGGCCGTCGGCTCCAAAATAAAAAAAATTCAAATTTTTTTGTTTTTTTAGAAGGAATTTGCATCCCCGTGTTGAATACTATACATATAAGGGAAGAGACCACAAGGAATGAAAGCCATACATTCTTTAGACAGGATCTCCCCACGAAAGGAAGGGATGTTTTATGGCAACCATCGTTAGAGGTAAAAATTTAGAAATTACACCGGCTCTGAAAGATCACGTTGAAAAACAGGAAAAGAAAGTTACGAAATACTTTGATAACGAAGTCAATGTCCAGGCCCTGCTTTCTGTAGAAAAAGATCGGAAAATCGCTGAAATCACGTTGAAAGTCGACGGTGTCGTTCTCCGCGGCGTCGAAGCCAACGATGATATGTATGCTGCTATCGATTTAGTCTATGATAAACTGGTCCGCCAGATTCATAAATACAAAACAAAAATCGCCCGCCGCATGAAGAAAGGTGCTTTCAATGACGCTCTCGTCGAAGGGCCGGCTGTTCCGGAAGAAACCTTTGAAGTCGCCCGCGTCAAGAAATTCGCCGCTCGTCCGATGGACGTCGAAGAAGCTATCTTGCAGATGAACCTCGTAGGCCACGACTTCTTCGTCTTCCTCAATTCCAAGACCGATACGATCAATGTCGTCTATAAACGGAAACACGGGAAATACGGCCTCATCGAACCGGAATACTAGGGGTTGTCCGTGGCTCCCTTGCTAGGGGAGCTGTCAGCATAGCTGACTGAGAGGTTGAAAAGATGAATAAAAAAGCTGTCGCATTAAGCAGGAATGCATAATGCGACAGCTTTTTTAAGTATTAAGTTTGCAGGAGAGGCAAATAATGGCGGTCTGCGACTGCGGCCTGCGGGACGCCCTTTGGGCGTCCCCTACGTATCCTCATTATGGAGGACGCTGATTTTGGGAGTATGGTGGATGGCTTGTTCAAATTCGTCCTGGATTTCCTGGCTCGGTCCGCCGTCGAGTTTGCTGACGATGTAGATGGCGATGAGCGAGAAGAGGAAGCCCGGTACGATTTCATAGAGGCCGAACCAGGCGAACTGTTTCCAGATGAGGACGGTCAGGCCGCCGACGATGATGCCGGCCAGGGCGCCGTTCTTGGTCATGTTCTTCCAGTACAGGGACAGGAGGATGGTCGGGCCGAAGGCGGCACCGAAGCCGGCCCAGGCATAGGAGACCATGGTCAGGATGTAGCTGTTCGGGTTGAGGGCCAGGACGATGGCGCAGGCGGCGACGACGAGGACCGTCAGGCGGCTGACGTAGATCAACTCTTTATCGCTGGCGTTCTTGCGGACGAAGGTATGATAAAAGTCCTTGGAAATGGCCGAGGCCGTGACCAGCAGCTGCGACGAGGCCGTACTCATGATAGCAGCCAGGACGGCCGATAAGATGAGGCCCGAAGCAAAAGGCGGGAAGAGCTGACGGCTCATGACCAGGAAGACTTTTTCCGAATCGGCGCCGACTAAGGGTGTCGGGACGATGACTTTGCCGACCAGACCGACCAGGACGGCAGCGGCCAGGGAGATGACGACCCAGGTCATGGCGATGTGTTTCGATTTCTTCAGTTCCGTCGGGTCGCCGATGGCCATGAAGCGGACCAGGATGTGGGGCTGGCCGAAGTAGCCGATGCCCCAGGCCAGGGCGGAGATGATGCCGATGATACCCGTCGTCGTCGTGTCCGGTGCCATTTCCAGCAGGTTCGGTGCCGTCGTAGCCAATCGGGTCATGACGGCGTCGCAGCCGCCAAAGGCGATCATGCCGACCAAGGGGACCAGGACGATGGCCAGGAACATCATGCAGCCCTGGATGAAGTCGGTCCAGCAGACGGCCATGAAGCCGCCCAGGAAGGTGTAGATGACGACGACGCCGGCACTGAGCAGGAGGGCCGAGAAGTAGTCCATGCCGAAAACCGATTCAAAGAGCTTGCCGCCGGAGACGAAGCCCGATGACGTATATATAAGGAAAAAGATGAGGATGAAAATAGCCGAGATGATGCGGATGATATTTTTTTCGTCGTGGAAGCGGTTCTTCAGATAGTCCGGCATGGTCAGGCTGTTATTGGCCACTTCGGTATAGTTACGCAGCCGCTGGGAGACGAACTGCCAGTTGAGATACGTGCCGATGGCGATGCCAATGGCAATCCAGGCGGCAGAGATACCTGTAGAATAGGCGAAGCCCGGTACGCCCATGAGCATCCAGCCGCTCATGTCCGATGCTTCGGCACTCATAGAAGTGATCCATGGACCCAGGCTGCGCCCGCCGAGAATATAGTCGCTCAGCCGCTGCTGGGACCGGGAATAATAGACGCCAATCGCCAGCATTGCCAGTAAGTAGAGGGCAAAGGCTGTCAATATGGACACATCATATTGCATCATAATGATAAAACCCCTTTCACGTGGTGGATAAATAAATAATAAAATCATTTTAGCATATTCATGCGGTGTTGTATATGGGA
>OGYT01000439.1_pt1 | contig 32485 bp, 30 predicted proteins | sample 1576631 | NCBI WGS metagenome assembly OGYT01 (sample SAMEA3541588, study PRJEB24748) | human gut metagenome | biome: human gut; feature: human-associated habitat; material: faeces | place: China | collected 2012
AAAAAAGCGGAAGCGAAGGCTATCGTTGTGCAGCCGCCGCGCCCGAAACCGTGGGAAAAGACCTACGTGCTGCTGCCTTCCTACGAGAAGGTGAAAGCCGACAAGGTGCTCTACGCGCACGCGTCCCGTATTCTGCACCATGAAACCAACCCTGGCTGCGCCCGCGCGCTGATGCAGAAGCACGGCGAGCGCTTTATCTGGATCAACCCGCCGGCGATCCCGCTCTCCACCGAAGAGATGGACAGCGTCTTTGCGCTGCCGTACAAGCGCGTGCCGCACCCGGCGTACGGCAACGCCCGTATCCCGGCGTATGAGATGATCCGCTTTTCGATCAACATCATGCGCGGCTGCTTCGGCGGCTGTTCGTTCTGCTCCATTACCGAGCACGAAGGCCGTATTATCCAGAGCCGCTCTGAAGATTCGATCATCAATGAGATCGAAGCTATTCGCGACTCGGTGCCGGGCTTTACCGGCGTGATTTCCGACCTTGGCGGCCCAACCGCGAACATGTACATGCTGCGCTGCAAGTCGCCGCGCGCGGAGCAAACCTGCCGCCGCCTCTCCTGCGTCTATCCGAGCATTTGCGAGCATATGGACACCAACCATGAGCCGACGATCAACCTCTACCGCCGCGCGCGCGACCTGAAGGGCATCAAGAAGATCCTGATCGCGTCCGGGGTACGTTACGACATCGCCGTGGAAGATCCGCGCTACATCAAAGAGCTGGCGACGCACCACGTCGGCGGCTATCTGAAGATTGCGCCGGAGCACACCGAGGAAGGCCCGCTGTCGAAAATGATGAAGCCGGGCATGGGCAGCTACGATCGCTTTAAAGAGCTGTTCGATACCTATTCGAAGCAGGCGGGTAAAGAGCAGTATCTGATCCCATACTTCATCTCCGCCCACCCGGGCACGCGCGATGAAGACATGGTGAACCTGGCGCTGTGGCTGAAGCAGCGTCGCTTCCGTCTGGATCAGGTGCAGAACTTCTATCCGTCACCGCTCGCCAACTCGACGACCATGTATTACACCGGCAAGAACCCGCTGAGTAAGATTGGCTACAAGAGTGAAGAGGTGGTGGTGCCGAAAGGGGATAAACAGCGTCGTCTGCATAAAGCGCTGCTGCGCTACCACGATCCGAAAAACTGGCCGCTGATCCGTCAGGCGCTGGAAGAGATGGGTAAAAAACACCTGATCGGCTCGCGCCGCGACTGTCTGGTACCGGCCCCGACGCTGGAGGAGATGCGCGAAGCGCGTCGCCAGAACCGCAATACGCGCCCGGCGCTGACCAAGCACACGCCAATCGTGCATCAGCGTTCGAACGGTAATTCGAGTGTGAAGAAGCCCGTGAAGCGCAAAGCGTAAATAAAAAACCCCGGCAAGCCGGGGTTTTTTATGTCGACACGTAGGCCGGGTAAGGCGAAGCCGCCACCCGGCTTTTTTACGCGACTACCCGCCAAACTGATCAGGGTCAGGGCCTAAACGTTTACCCTTATCCAGCTTCGCAATCTCACCCAGCTCTTCTTTGTCCAGACGGAAATCCCAGACGTCGAAGTTTTCGGCGATGCGCGACGGCGTGACCGATTTCGGAATGACCACCAGGCCGTTGTCCAGATGCCAGCGAATGACGATTTGCGCCGGGGATTTACCGTATTTATCCGCCAGCTCACGGATAATCTTTTGATCGAATACCCCTTCGCCGCCCTGCGCCAGCGGGCTCCAGGACTCGGTCTGGATTTTATGCGTGGCGTTCCAGGCATGAAGCTGGCGCTGCTGCATCAGCGGGTGCAGCTCGATCTGGTTAATCACTGGCGCAACGCCAGTCTCGTCAATCAGCCGTTGCAGGTGATGAACCTGGAAATTACAGACGCCGATGCTTTTCACCAGCCCCTCTTTCTGCAGTTCAATCATCCCTTTCCAGGCGTCAACGTAGTGATCGATAGCCGGAACTGGCCAGTGCATCAGCCAGAGATCGACGAAATCGAGCTGGAGTTTCTCCAGGCTCTCCTCCAGCGCTTCGCGGGGGCGTTTTTGATCGTCGTTCCACAGTTTCGTGGTGATGAATAACTCATCGCGGGGGACGCCGGCGCTGGCCAGTGCCTTACCCACGCCGTCCTCGTTTTTATATGCGGCGGCGGTATCAATGGACCGATAGCCGACTTCCAGGGCTTTATGAATGGCGGAGACGACCTCGTCGTTACCGGCTTTCCATACACCTAGCCCCAGCTGGGGCATCACGTTGCCGTCCTGCAGCTTGATTACGGTTTGGTTTGCCATTTTTCCTCCTTCAGGTGCGCATCGCCGGAGGGTTCCTCCGGCGATGGGTTGTGCATTAAGTCTGGACGAAATGTCAAAAAACGAAAGTCGGGAGGGCAAAAACGCTTAGCGTGCCGCTTCGTAGATGCGACGGCTGACGTCCAGCGTAATGTCGCCGTGCTCGCCCAGGTGGGTCATGCCGTGTTCTTCGAGTTTCGCCAGCAGGGCAGGGATGGAGCTGCCGTCCAGACCGTAGCCAGAGAGACGCGTTGGCACGCCCAGACCTTCAAAGAAGCTGCGGGTCGCTTCGATGGCAGCATCAATACGCGCATCGTCAGAACCCTCGGTGATGTTCCACACGCGTTCTGCGTACTGCAGCAGTTTGGCACGCTTGGTGTCCCGCTTTTCGTTCCACAGCGCAGGCAGCACAACGGCCAGCGTTTGCGCGTGGTCCAGACCGTGCATCGCCGTCAGCTCGTGGCCCAGCATGTGGGTTGCCCAGTCCTGCGGTACGCCAGCACCGATCAGGCCGTTCAGCGCCTGCGTTGCCGCCCACATGACGTTGGCACGCACGTCATAGTTTTCCGGCTCTTTCAGCGCTTTCGGACCTTCTTCTATGAGCGTCAGCAGAATGCCTTCCGCGAAGCGATCCTGAATTTTGGCATTCACCGGATACGTGACGTACTGCTCAACGGTGTGAACAAAGGCATCGACCACGCCGTTCGCCACCTGACGCGCAGGCAGGGTGTAGGTGTAAACCGGATCCAGGATCGCGAACACAGGTTGAACGTGTTCGTTCATGAAGGCCTGTTTGTCGCCGGTGGTTTTGCGGGAGATCACCGCGCCCTTGTTGGATTCAGAGCCGGTGGCCGGCAGGGTCAGCACGGAGCCCATCGGGATGGCGCTTTTAATGTCGCTGCCGCGAGTTTCCAGAATGTGCCACGGATCGATGCCTTCAGCGTAGTGCGCTGCCGCCGCGATGAATTTGGTGCCGTCCAGCACGGAGCCGCCGCCGACGGCCAGCAGGAAGGTGATCTTCTCTTCGCGGGCGATTTTCACCGCGTTCATCAGCGTTTCGTAAGACGGATTTGGCTCGATGCCGCCGAACTCTCGCACGTCCAGACCGTTCAGGGCGCTGTAAACCTGATCCAGCACGCCGGTTTTTTTCACGCTGCCGCCACCGTAGGTGATCAGTACGCGGGCGTCAGCGGGGATCTGGGCGCGCAGATCGGCGATAGCGTCTTTACCAAACAGAATGCGGGTTGGGGTGTGAAGATTAAAGTTGTTCATTGCTCGTTCCCTTTAGTGGGTGAAAAACCGTGGTGGCGCAGAGGGCGACCTGATGCTGCACATTGTGTCTGTCCGGGGCTATCCTCTCAATGCACATTCCTGCCGATGTCTTGCCCATTTCTACAGAGCGCTGGAGAAAGCGCGGAAAACGACGCACACTGTCAACGTCGGAAACCGTACCCGGAGTAACGTAATATGAACCGTGAAGCGATCTGCCATCAGCTCACTGCGCAGATTAAAAGACTGATAGATAAAGAAAATGGTGTCAGCGATCTGCTTCCTGACATTCGCCTGCTTTATGGCACACAGCCCGGGACGCGCACGCCGGTGATGTACCAGCCGGGCATCGTTTTTCTCTTCTCGGGCCATAAAATTGGCTATATCAACGAGCGCGTGTTCCGCTACGACACCAATGAATATCTGCTCCTGACGGTACCTTTACCCTTCGAATGTGAAACCTTCGCGACAGAGGCCGTTCCGCTGGCCGGTATTCGCGTCAACGTCGATATTCTTCAGCTGCAGGAGCTGCTGATGGAGATTGGCGAAGATGAGTTCTTCCAGCCGTCTATGGCGTCGAGCGGGATTAACTCGGCGACGCTGTCGGAAGAGATCCTCTGCGCCATTGAGCGTCTGCTGGACGTGATGGAAAGGCCGCTGGACGCGCGTATTCTGGGCAAGCAGATCGTCCGCGAAATTCTCTACCATGTGCTGCTGGGCCCGGGCGGCGGGGCGTTACTGGCTCTGGTGAGCCGACAGACCCACTTCAGCCTGATAAGCCGCGTGCTCAAGCGTATCGAAAGCCAGTACACGGAAAACCTCAGCGTCGACCAGCTGGCGGCGGAAGCGAACATGAGCGTCTCGGCGTTTCATCATAACTTCAAGTCGGTGACCAGCACCTCGCCGCTGCAGTACCTTAAAACCTACCGGTTGCATAAGGCGCGGATGCTGATGATCCACGACGGCATGAAGGCCAGCGCGGCGGCAATGCGGGTGGGTTACGAAAGCGCGTCGCAGTTCAGTCGGGAGTTTAAGCGCTATTTCGGCGTCACGCCGGGAGAAGATGCATCACGCATCCGAACCATGCAGGGAGCTTAAGCTTTTTCCTCTCTCCCCTATGGGGAGAGGGTCAGGGTGAGGGGATCACGCGCTGCAGTACTTCTTCTTAATCACCACCGCGATGGTTCCCACCAGTCCTGCCACCAGCAGGAACATCGGCAGCACCATCAGGAAGGTCATCACCTGATCTTCATGGTGTTTCACAAAGGGGATCATATTCAGCGCATAGCCGAGCGTGGTGACTACACCCACCCACAGCAGAGCGCTCAGCCAGTTGAAGAACTGGAAGCGGCGGTTTGACAGACCGGAAATGCCCGCCATCGTAGGCAGAAGCGTGCGAACAAACGCGAGGAAACGCCCCGCCAGCAGGGCCAGCAGGCCATGCCTGTCGAACATGCAGGTCGCACGCTGATGATATTTATGCGGTAACTGCGCCAGCCAGCCTTTTACGACGCGGGTATTCCCAAGCCAGCGGCCCTGCAGATAGCTCAGCCAGCAGCCCAGGCTGGCTGCAGAGGTGAGAATAACCATCGTTGGCGTGAAGTCCATGACGCCTTTCCCGATTAATGCCCCGGCAAGTAAAAGCAGGCTGTCACCGGGTAAAAACGAGGCTGGCAGTAATCCATTTTCCAGAAACAGTGTTGCGAACATCACGAGGTAAACGATACCGACGACGTGAGGATCCGCCAGCGCGGCAAAGTCGTGTTGCCAGAGCGCCGCGATAATATCTTGAATAACAGCCATGGACTTTCCTGTGGAACAGCAGATATAGCGCTATTGTACTCCCTTATTCGCCCGTCGGGTTTGATCCCGGGCGCAACTCATGCAGACTTTTCTCATTGCCGTGTCCACAAAAGCGTCCAGAAAGTACATTTTCAGCCAGCACTCTACACGATACGCTCGAACCCTGCTGCTAAATCGGCAATCAGATCGTCAACGTTTTCTAAACCGATATGCAGTCGAATCAGGGTACCGCTGAAGTCCACTTCACCGCCGGGACGCAGAGCCGCAACCTGTTCCGGCTGATTAGGCAGGATCAGGGATTCAAAACCGCCCCAGGAGTAGGCCATGCTGAAGAGGGTAAAATTATCCAGATAGCTCGCCAGCTCGTCGTTATTTAGCCGCTTTTTCAGTACGAACGAGAACAAACCGCTGCAGCCCGTAAAGTCACGCTGCCAAAATTCGTGGCCTTTACTGCCCGGTAGCGCGGGATGATTCACGCGCTCAACCTGCGGATGCTGCGCCAGCCATTCGGCCACCTTCAGGCTGCTTTCATGGTGCTGACGAAGGCGAACGCCCAGCGTGCGGAGTCCGCGGCTGGTCATGTAGGCCGTGTCTGCATCCACCATCTGGCCCATCAGGTAGGCATTTTCACGCAGCTGATCCCAGCAGCGCGCGTTGGAAACCGCGGTGCCAATCATGCCGTCAGAGTGGCCTATCAGGTATTTCGTCGCCGCCTGAATCGAGATATCAATGTCGAATTCCAGCGCTTTAAACAGCACGCCCGCCGCCCAGGTGTTGTCGATCATCACGATCGCCTCTGGGGCTTTGCTGCGCACGGCCTTCACGATAGCCGGCACGTCGTGAACTTCCATGGTGAGCGATCCCGGAGATTCCAGGAACACAATGCGCGTGTTTGGCTGAATAAGTTCGGCAATGCCTTCGCCAATCAGCGGGTCGAACCAGCCGGTCGTTACGCCGAGCTTGCTGAGGATTTTGGTACAGAAGTCCTGGCTGGGTTCATAGGCGGTGTTGGTCATCAGGATATGGTCGCCCTGTTCCACAAACGCCAGAATGGTGTTGGCGACCGCCGCCGCCCCGCACGGGAACAGCGCGCAGCCCGCGCCGCCTTCCAGCTCGCACATCGCCTCCTGCAGCGAAAAATGGGTTAGCGTGCCGCGACGGCCATAAAACAACCCGCCTTTCGCGCGGTTGCGCGTGGCAATTTTTTTCTCCTCAACGGTATCAAACACCAGCGAGGAGGCTCGTTGAATCACGCTGTTGACCGATCCCTGCGTATATTTTTTGCTGCGTCCTGCCTGTACCAGCGTGGTATCAAGATGCTTCTTTGTCATGTTCGCTAACCCTGTTTTTATACGTCTGGACGTCCAGACTACCACGATTGGAAAAAACTGCACCCCGAGGCTTATCGAATAAGCAGAAAATATTAGCAAAAATTCGCATAAGAAATTTTTACTGCGTAAGCGCAAGGAAAGTGAGCGAAAATTACGGCACCATGCAAATACTAATGAGAACTACTATCAATTCGGCGACGTTTTGATATTATTACGCTCAGATTTTGTGATTTGCGTCCTGGAGATACAGAGTGGGTAATAATTTGATGCAGACGGATCTCTCCGTTTGGGGCATGTATCAGCATGCTGACATCGTGGTTAAGATTGTGATGATCGGCCTGATTCTGGCGTCCGTTGTCACCTGGGCTATTTTCTTCAGCAAGAGCGCCGAGCTGCTTTCTCAGAAGCGCCGCCTTAAGCGGGAACAGCAGCAGCTGGCAGAAGCCCGCTCTCTGGATCAGGCTGCAGATATGACCTCATCCTTTCACGCGAAAAGCCTGACCACCCTGTTAGTGAATGAAGCACAGAACGAGCTGGAACTCTCCGCTGGCAGTGAAGATAACGAAGGCATCAAAGAACGTACCGGTTTCCGCCTGGAGCGTCGCGTTGCGGCCGTTGGCCGACACATGGGACGCGGCAATGGTTATCTGGCGACCATCGGCGCGATCTCACCGTTTATCGGTCTTTTCGGAACGGTCTGGGGCATCATGAACAGCTTTATCGGTATCGCGCAGACCCAAACCACCAACCTGGCGGTCGTGGCGCCGGGTATCGCAGAAGCGCTGTTGGCGACGGCAATCGGTCTGGTTGCCGCTATCCCGGCGGTGGTCATCTACAACATCTTCGCGCGTATGATTGGCAGCTACAAAGCCACGCTGGGTGACGTTGCCGCGCAGGTTCTGCTGCTGCAAAGCCGCGATCTCGACCTGAACGCCAGCTCGGTTAAGCCGGTGCACGCGGCGTCTAAACTGCGCGCAGGTTAAGAGTATGGCGATGCGTCTAAACGAAAATCTGGACGATAACGGCGAAATGCATGAAATCAACGTGACGCCGTTTATCGACGTCATGCTGGTTCTGCTGATTATCTTCATGGTGGCTGCGCCGCTGGCGACGGTCGATGTGAAGGTCAATCTGCCTGCCTCTTCCAGCCAGCCCCAGCCCCGCCCGGAGAAGCCTATCTACCTGTCGGTGAAGGCGGATAAATCCATGTTCCTCGGGAATGACCCGGTGACGGCCGACTCGGTCATCCCGGCGCTGGAGCAGCTTACGGGCGGTAAGAAAGACACCACGGTCTTCTTCCGTGCGGATAAAACCGTTGATTATGAAACCATGATGAAGGTAATGGACACGCTGCATCAGGCGGGTTACCTGAAGATTGGACTGGTCGGCGAAGAGAAAGCGGCCTCGAAGTGATAAAGAAGCTGGCGAAAGCCGGCTTTTTTTATGCCTGCCGGTTTATGCGTTTTTGCTATCCGTCGGTGCGGTAGAGGGGGTTGCCAGCGCGTCCTCATCAAGCGCAACGCAGGTGACGTTTGAGGTACGGTACTCACCGTCGGACAGCTTGCGCGTCAGACGCAGGGTGGCGATTTCTCTGGCAAGCAGATATTGATAATTGGCCTCAAGACGTCCCAGAAGCTTCTCTTTCAGTTCTGGCCGCTGCTCTATGATGACGTTCATCACGGCACCGTAAATTTCTTCTTTGACCTGTAGCGGATAAATTTCACGGCGATTCTGCCATTTCAGACGAACCAGCGTCGCCGGGATCGATACCAGGTCTTGCGTAATACGCGTCATCTCGTCATTTTTTGTGTTTCTCAGTGCGTCGAGATTTTGCTTTAAGATAAATTCATCACTTTTTTTATCTTCTAAAGTCAAATAAACGTCGTTGTTTTTAACTTCTTTCACGTTAATCTTCCCCCAGGCTATAAAAAATTGGGTTGTTTTTTTCGCGCGTAATTAAATTAAGCCAAATTTCATTGCCCGCTTCATTAATTTCTTCGGTTTTCTCGGCCATTATTTGACTTAGTTTCTGGGCATCTATTTCACCCTCGGCCTGCAGGTCATTCAGCAGGTGGACAAAGGCTTCAATTTTTATGGCGCGAAATAAGCGGTCTTTTATATGGCGATCGTGCTCTTCCAGCAACATATTTCGGGATTTGCCAGTTCGGGAAACACCAATTAATATATCGGGCTCGAAATCAGAGAGCTTTCTTTTCCCCTGAGTGAAACTGGCCTCTTTTTCTGCTTCCGTCGGTTGCTGTTCCACAGGCGTAATGTGGTACTTAGCCGGGACGAGATAGTCGGGCAGCATTTTTAATTTCCTTTATTTTCAACAGGGTGGGGTTGGTAAAGGCGTGAGATTCGTTGACAATATCATGAGGCAAATTTAAAATCAAAAAAAATGGAGCCTACCCATGAACAGCATCTTTTTTACGGTCATCACATTACTATTACTGACCGCTGGTGTGCTTTTATTGATGCAGGAGTTCAATAAAACGAAAGTGTCGAAAGACACCAGTGAACCCCCGCAACCTGAACTGATGACAAAAGAGGAAGGGGAAGACCATTTCTCTGTATTGATGAACTCCGTTACGCCTGTCTGGTACTGGCGGGTGAACCACGAATATATCGACTTTTTACACGCGACAATTAAGCGCATGAAAATGTCGGAAATTAATGACACGCCCGGACTGTTTGAGGCGCAGCGTCGCTGTAGCGATCTGAATTCAGCAGTCTATAAATATTATGACAATATTAAAAAGCGCTGCCTTAACGGCGAGAAGGTCTCTTATTCCGATCTGGATGTATTAAATTTGCGCCAGTGTTTTCGCGAGTTCAGTCTGGAAGCCTATCCTGAACTGGTGGCGCTTGTCTGGCCGGAGTACGCACGTCCCGAGGTTAACCCAGACAACGTCTGAGTGACGTACCGTTGAGTTATTGCAAACAGCCAGCGCCGTTGAGATATACTGGGCGCTGGTTTCTTTTGCAAACAGGACTTTATGGAACGCTTTTTTGAAAATGCCATGTACGCCTCTCGCTGGATACTGGCCCCCGTCTATTTTGGCCTCTCGCTGGCACTTATCGCGCTGACGATTAAGTTCTTTCAGGAAATCTGGCATGTTCTGCCGAACATTTTTTCTATTGCCGAAGCGGATTTGATTCTGGTTCTGCTGTCGCTGGTGGATATGACCCTGGTGGGCGGGCTGCTGGTGATGGTGATGTTCTCCGGCTACGAGAATTTTGTCTCCCAGCTCGATATCGACGAGCGTAAAGAGAAGCTCAGCTGGCTGGGCAAAATGGATGCTTCGTCGCTGAAGAATAAAGTGGCCGCGTCGATTGTGGCGATCTCCTCTATCCACCTGCTACGCGTGTTTATGGACGCGAAGAACGTGCCGGATAACAAACTGATGTGGTACGTCATCATCCACCTGACGTTTGTGCTGTCTGCGTTTGTGATGGGGTATCTGGATAAGATCAGTAAGAAGTAAAGTACATCTAATACCCCTCACCCCTCCCTCTCCCCAAAGGGGAGAGGGAGAAAAGCCGCACCGAGCAGTCCCCTCTCCCCTTTGGGGAGAGGGTGAGGGGGGAAGGCATCAGACCGCACTATTTATCCGACGACGCCTGCCACAGATTCAACTCCCCATCCGCAACATGCTGGTCAATCCGCTTGAGTTCGTCCTCCGTAAAGCGCAGGTTTTCCAGCGCCTGAACATTCTCTTCCAGCTGTTCCGGGCGGCTTGCGCCAATCAGCACGGACGTCACGCGCGTATCTTTCAGCAGCCAGCTTAGCGCCATCTGCGCCATCGTTTGTCCGCGCGCCTGCGCCATCTCATTCAGCAGGCGAAGGCTGTTCAGGTTGGCGTCGGTCAGCATCTTCTGCGTCAGGCCGCGCGCTTTATTCCCTTCGCGCTGCATGCGTGAACCTTCAGGAATACCGTTCAGGTATTTTCCGGTCAGCAGCCCCTGCGCCAGCGGGGTAAAGGCAATACACCCCGTACCGTTTGCTTCCAGCGCATCCAGCAGGCCGGTCTTATCGACCCAGCGGTTAAGCAGGTTATAGGACGGCTGGTGGATCAGCAGCGGGATCTTCCACTCGCGCAGCAGCTCGGCCATTTTCTGCGTGCGATCGGTCGAGTAGGAGGAAATGCCGACATACAGCGCTTTCCCACTCTGCACGGCGTGGGCCAGCGCGGAGGCCGTCTCTTCCATCGGCGTGTTTTCATCCACGCGGTGGGAGTAGAAAATATCCACGTAGTCGACGCCCAGACGCTGCAGGCTCTGGTCGAGGCTGGCGAGCAGATATTTGCGTGAACCGCCCGAACCGTACGGCCCCGGCCACATGTCGTAACCCGCCTTGGTGGAGATAATCAGCTCGTCGCGGTACGCGGCAAAGTCCTCACGCAGCAGGCGGCCGAAATTCTCCTCCGCGCTGCCCGGCGGCGGGCCATAGTTATTGGCGAGATCGAAATGGGTGATGCCGAGGTCGAAGGCTTTTCGCAGCAGCGCGCGCTGGGCGTCAAGAGGCTGGACGTGGCCGAAACTATGCCACAGTCCCAGCGACAGCGCGGGCAGGCGCAGGCCACTTTTACCGCAATAACGATATTGCATACTCTCATAGCGGCCAGGGTAAGGGTGCCAGGACATGATGTCTCCTTTCTTATTGATGAATTTTTCGAAACAACGTTTTCATCTGAACTTACCACATCGCAAATGACATCCCTAAGCTCGGGACTAATGATTAACGACTGCTGTGCGACCAGTGAAGCCACGCTAATTAAAAATGATCACAAAACGTTATAATTTCCCTTTTTCCTGCCGATAACGAGAGTAGTACTCGCCTCTGGGCGAACTCACCCTCACGGCAAGGAAGACTTATGAATATGCTCCGTAATTTCACGATCCGTTTCGTCATGCTGACGATTCTCGGGATCTTTTGTTTAATTTGGGCAGGCGTTGGGTTGTACAGCACCTGGTCCCTTTCTCGCGTATCAGATGGCAATGAAGTCGACCGCCAGCTGGTTAAACAGATGACGGTACTCAGCCAGGGTAACGATCAATATTTCCGCTTTGTGACCCGTCTGAGCCGCGCAATGGAAGTCAAAGCCGCAGGCGGCACGCCGGATCTGTCCTCTGCCCAACAGGCGCTGGATAACATGGGCAAGAAACTGGCCGAGATGAAAGCGATCTCCCCAGGCCCGATGGATGAGCAGATCTCTTCCCGGGTGATCGGCTCCTGGCAGGCGCTGCTCGAACAGGGCGTAACGCCGCAAATGCAGCAGGCGAAGCAGGGGGCTCTGGAGGGGTATCGCCAGCAGGCCAACAACGTCACGCCGCCGCTGAGCCGCGCGTTCGGCGCGGCCGCTGAGGAGTTCAACAATGCCGCCGCGAAGTCGCTCGACAGCACCCGCGTGGTGGTGGACGGTCTGACAAGCATGACCCGCACGGTGATTATCGTCGCCACGATTATCGGCCTGCTGATCCTGCTCTTCACCGACCGTTACCTGGTGGCGATGCTGGTCAAACCGCTGGCTCGCATTCGCCAGCAGTTCCGCCAGATTGCCCAGGGCGATCTCAGCCAGCCCATTGAGCCGTTTGGCCGCAACTGCGTGGGGCAGCTGGTGCCGCTGCTGAGCGCTATGCAGGACAGCCTGCGCGAAGCGGTCAGCACGATTCGCTCCGGCAGTGAAAACATCTGGCGCGGCGCGACGGAAATCTCCAGCGGTAACAACGACCTCTCTTCCCGTACCGAAGAGCAGGCGGCTGCGCTGGAAGAGACGGCAGCCAGCATGGAACAGCTGACCGCCACGGTGAAACTGAACGCGGAAAGCGCGCGTCAGGCGAGCCAGCTGGCCGATGTGGCCTCAACAACCGCCAGCCGCGGCGGCTCGCTGGTGGAAGAGGTGGTGACCACCATGAGCGGTATTTCGGAAAGCTCGAAGAAAATTGCTGAAATCACCAACGTGATCAACAGCATTGCCTTCCAGACCAATATTCTGGCACTCAATGCGGCGGTTGAAGCGGCGCGCGCGGGTGAACAGGGGCGTGGTTTCGCGGTGGTGGCAGGCGAAGTGCGCAACCTGGCAAGCCGCAGCGCCAACGCGGCCAAAGAGATTGAAGGGCTGATTACCGATTCCGTTTCCCGCGTAGAGCAGGGGGCACAGCTGGTGAGCGACACCGGCACCACCATGGATGCGATTTTGCGCGACGTGACGGAAGTGACAACCATCATGAAGCAAATCGCTTCCGCATCTGAGGAGCAAAGCAAGGGCATTTCGCAGGTCGGGATTGCCATTACCCAGATGGACGGCGTTACCCAGCAAAACGCCTCGCTGGTTGAAGAGGTTTCTGCCGCGGCGGCGGCGCTGGAGCGCCAGACCGAAGATCTTCAGCGCTCTGTGCAGAAGTTCCGCCTGACGGCATAACGCAGCGTATAAGGCCGCCTTGTGCGGCCTTGTATTATTAACGCCTTCCCCATTCAGCCCCTTCTGAAACTGCTATTCTTTTGCTAACCCCACTGACGTTCTGGGCTCTCTTCTTCGAGGTGTTGCTATGAACAGATCGTTATCTGTCATTCCTGTCCTTTCTTGCATTCTTCTGATGCTGTTCTCGGTTTCTGCCAGTGCGACCCAGCAGGCGCAGGAGCGGCGCGTGGCGCGTGATGTCAGGCAGGAAACCCGCGACGCGTCGCGGCAGGTGAAGCAGACCTGCGTGGCGAACAATAACCAGAGCAATCACGACTGCCGTCAGGACAAGCGTCAGATGAAACAGTCCGGAAGACAAAAAGCGCGGGACATTAAGTATTAATGCAACAGGTGAGGCGGCATGCAGGCATGTCTCTTACCGCCATTTCCAGTAGTGTTTCAGTATGACGATCGTCATTGATGCTTCGCCCGGCTGGAACTTTAGGGCGTATTTTGACGTGCGTCCCACGCTGGTGCGTTTAACCCTGCAGCTGCAATTCGGGAAATCGGATATCCCGTTGCGGATGCCACTTCCGCAATACGCTTAAATGAAGGGTTACCGTTTGGTGAAAGTGATTTATAGAGTGATTCGCGAGAAATGCCTGCACGTTTAGCAATGACGGTCATCCCGCCAGAGGCTTCAATCACATGTCGTAAAGCCAGCATGAACGCCTCATAGCCTCCGGGCTCGTCAATTTCAATAAAAGCCTGATGAAGATATACGGGCGCGAAATCCGGAGAATCTTTCAGGAGCTGTACCATTGCGTCATCATGGAGTACTGATTTAGCCATTCCGATTTCCTCTTATATCCTGCGCTTGTAGTTGTTGAGATACTCAACGGCCCTGTCAATATCTGCATTTTGCTCAGATATGAATCAAAAGGGTCGTACCCGTCTGCTGTGATGTAGTGTTTGACCTTAGCCATTATTGTAGCCTGTAGTTTACGATAAGCAACTGCATTGTAATCTTCAGGCTACGACAGGCAACTGTTCACAGGGTTGTGGCAGTGGGGAAGATGTGATTTCTGAAAGCGGATCGCAAAAATGTGAGACCTTGTGCGGAGGGATTACTGCATAACAACGAGGCCGGGCTCGCAGAGCGCTGCCCGGCTGTATTTATCAGTGCGTCGCTTCACCAATCAGCGCGCCCGTGCCCGCACCAACGGCTGCACCTTTCAGCACGCTCTTGCCGGTAACCGCTGCGGCACCTGCGCCTACGGCAGCCCCTACCGCGCCGCCCTTACGCGCGGCTTTACCTTTGCCGCCATTTTTGAACATGGCACCGGTGCCTGCGCCCACGACGGCGCCGCCAACGGTCGATTTGAGATCTTTGCCCGTGGCCGCACCAATGGCCGCGCCTGCTACCGCGCCGGCGGCAGTTTTGTCGATAGCCATTCCCGAGGTGGAAAAAATGAGGGCGCTGATAACCAGCGTTGTTTTAATAAGTTTCATAACAGATCCTTTGTGACTGCTGTCGGTTGAGACGTCATTTCTCACTCTCAGACGCGAGAAAAACGTCCAGATAGTGCCAGCAATACCGGCTCAACCTTTAAGCTAATCATGCCCTGGGCAGGGATCTCAGTTGCCGGGCGGGGATCCGCCCGGCGGAACATTACGCCTGACGCTTATCTTCCGTATTGGTATCGAAATCGCTCGCCGCGTGGCGCTCGTGGAGCTGCTCGTTCAGCTCGCCGCTGGTGCGGTTAACGATGCGGCCGCGCTTCACGGCATGGCGGTTCGCCACATCTTTTGCCCAGCGCTGGACGTTGGTGTACTTCCCGGCGTCGAGGAACTCGGCGGCGTTATAGACGCTGCCCAGCGCCACGCAGCCGAACCACGGCCAGATGGCGATATCCGCGATGGTGTACTCCTCACCCGCCACGTAGCGGCCGCGCGCCAGCTGTTTATCCAGCACGTCGAACAGGCGTTTGGCTTCCATGGTGAAGCGGTCAATCGCGTACTCAATTTTAACCGGCGCGTAGTTGTAGAAGTGGCCGAAGCCGCCGCCGAGGAACGGCGCCGCACCCTGCAGCCAGAACAGCCAGTTCAGGGTCTCGGTGCGTCCCGCCGGATCTTTCGGCAGGAAGTGACCGAATTTCTCTGCCAGATAAAGCAGGATATTGCCGGACTCAAATACGCGCGTTGGCGGGTTCGTGGAGTGGTCACGAAGCGCCGGAATTTTCGAGTTCGGGTTCACCTCAACAAACCCGCTGGAGAACTGATCGCCCTCGCCGATGCGGATCAACCATGCGTCATACTCCGCGCCCGTCACGCCCAGCGCCAGCAGCTCTTCGAGCATGATCGTCACTTTCTGGCCGTTCGGGGTCCCGAGAGAGTAAAGCTGCAGCGGGTGGGAGCCCACGGGCAGATCTTTCTCATGGGTCGCGCCGGAAATCGGGCGGTTAATATTGGCGAACGCGCCGCCGCCGTTCTTTTTCCATTCCCACACTTTTGGTGGCTGATACGTGTTGTCTGACATGTTGGCCTGCCTTTTGAGTGATGTGTTGAGGCAGTGTAGCAGGAGATTTGTGAAGCGTTTAACGTTGCGAGCGCAATCAATTAACCGCTATTCCTTCCGGCGCTTATATATATCAAATCCGGCATAAGCTTAATCGAAAATCGCATTTTCATAATTAATGCGTAAACCGATAAAGCTGAATATGATGCTTCAACATAAATAAAAAATGCAGTAATAAACACTTTATAAGGCAAGGAGTTAGTGAGATGCGCAAGCTTCTGTTATCGGCAGTGGTGGTTTCGCTCGCGTTAGGCCTGGCGGGCTGTGATGATGCGAAAAATAAAGAGACAAATACGCCCTCAGCGGCAAAAAACGACGCGCCAAAAGAGGGCGGTTCGCTAATTATTGGAATTACCTCCGGCGACCCGTTAGCCGTTAATCCGCTCTATGCCAGTGACCGTACGACGTTAACGATCATGCAGGCGCTCTATGCCCCGCTGTACAGCTTTAATAACGGCAACATTGAGTGGGGCCTGGCGGAAAGCCTGACGCCTTCCGCCGACAACCTGAGCTATACCCTGACGTTAAAACCCAACCTGAAATGGCAGGACGGCCAGCCGCTGACGGCGGACGACGTGGTCTTCACCTTCAACAAGCTGCTGGATGCTAAACAGCACAGCTTCTTCCGCAGCATGTTCACCTACGGCGACAAGCCGGTACACGTGAGCAAGGTGGATGAGCGCACCGTTAAGTTCACCCTACCGCAGGTCAGCGCGGCCTTTACCGGCACCCTGGTACAGATCTACCCGATTCCGCAGCACGTGTTCGCCGGTGAAGGCGACCTTGAAAAGAGCAGCAAAAACGATGCGCCGGTAGGCTCAGGGCCGTTCAAATTCAAAGAGTATCGCGCCGGGCAGTATTACGCCCTGACCCGTTTTGACGGTTACTGGAACGGCAAAGCGAAGCTTGATTCGGTCACCTACCGTTTCGCCAAAGACAGCAACGCCGCTAACCTTGCGCTGCAAAACGGGGAAATCAACCTCAAGATGGTTGACCCGCAGGATGTGAACCGCCTGAAAAATACCGGTAAGTTTGACTTCGTGGTCTATCCGGAAGGCCGTCTGGCCTATATGACGTTCAACCAGAACGTGCCGGTGATGAAGAGCAAAGCGCTGCGCCAGGCCATCGCGTATGCCATCAACAAAGACGAGCTCACTCAGACCGCGTTTACCTCGCTGGACTACGCTAAACCGGCGACCTCGTTCCTGACGCCAGATACGTCTTTACAAGACGGATGACGTCGAGCAGTACAAGTTCGATCTGCAAAAAGCCAAAGACCTGCTGAAGACATCCGGCGCGCCGGACAACCTCAAGCTGCGCCTGGCGTATGTGAACACCAACAAAACCCAGGAGAGCATGGCGCTCTACATTCAGCAGGCGCTGAAGGGCATTGGGGTGAACGTGGAGCTGATGCCGCTGGACTCCAACGCCATGTCTCAGCGCAGCCTCGATATGAACAACACCGCGTGGGAGCTAAACCTGGGCGGCTACATCATGGGCTCCGAGCCAGACGGTTACAAATCGCTGTTCATGAGCAACGAAGCCTATAACTACGCGCACTACAAAAATCCGCAGTTTGATGCCCTGTGGGATAAAGGCGCAGTGGAAACCGACGCCGCGAAACGGGCCGATATCTATAAGCAAATTCAGCAGACCGTGGCGAACGACATGACGTACTACCCGATCGCCTACACCAATGCGACCGTCGCGGTGGACAAGCGTTTTGGCGGCACCGAGGAAGCGGAGCCGAAACCGGTCTATCTGTTCCAGGATCTGTCAAAAATCTATCAGAAATAAGTGATTGCCCCGCCCGTCAGGTCGGGGCTTTTGAAAGGGCACGTCGTGAACACACTCCTCACGCGTCGGCTGCTGCAGCTGCTGCCGATGCTGTTTTTTATTTCACTGGTGGCGTTTCTGCTGGTCAAGCTCGCGCCCGGCGATCCGGTGGCGGCGTACATTACGCCGCGTATGGCCCCGGAAGACATCGAGCGTATTCGCCAGAGCCTGGGGCTGGATAAGCCGCTGGTCACGCAGTACGTCCTGTGGCTGAAAAACGTCCTGCAGGGCGATCTCGGCTATTCGCTGATTTATCATCGCCCGGTGCTGGAGATGATCGGCGAACGTATTCCGGCCACGCTGGGGCTGATGGGCGCGTCGCTGCTGATGGCGATCGTGCTGGCGATCCCGCTGGGGCTGCTGGCGGGGGCATTTAAGCACCGCTGGCTGGATCATCTGCTCAATTTATTCGCCTATATCGGCATTTCTGTTCCGATATTCTGGTTCGGCATCCTGCTCATCACCGTTTTTTCCGTGCAGCTTAACTGGTTCCCTAGCATGGGAATGCGCACCATCGGCATGGAGGATAACGGGCTGGATCTGCTGCGTCACGGCGTGCTGCCGTGTATTGCCCTCACGTTCTACAACCTCTCCAGCTACGTGCGCTACATCCGCTCCAACACCATCTCGCAGCTCTCGGCCGACTACGTGCAAACCCAGCTTGCCTACGGCGCGACGCGCTCCAGTATTCTGTTTCGGCACGTGCTGAAAAACGTGCTGCTGCCGGTGATTACCCTGTTCGGCCTGTCGTTCGGAGAGCTGATTGTGGGGGCCTATGTGACGGAAAGCGTCTTCTCCTGGCCGGGTATGGGGCTGCTCGGGATCCAGTCGATCGCCTCGCTGGATTACCCCCTGATTATGGCGATCATCATGCTCTCGTCGATGATGCTGATCGTCGGAAACCTGATCGCCGACGTGCTTTATCGCTTCGCCGATCCCCGCATTCGTACGCTGAGGTAACCCGGATGAGCAGACGCTGGCAGCAGGTTCGTCACCAGCTGCGCCGCAACCGTCCGGCGCAGTTCTCTCTGTTTGTGCTTTTTATTTTCGTTGTCGCCGCGCTCTGTGCGGGCTTAAGCCCGTACGATCCGGATCGGATGGCGCTCGGCGCGCGCACGTTGCCGCCGGATGCCGCGCACTGGTTTGGCACCGACGAATACGGCCGCGACTACTTCACCCGCGCGCTGTATGGCGGCCAGATCTCCCTGATGGTCGGTTTTCTCGCCATGCTCTTTTCCACGCTTATCGGCACGGTGGTGGGAACGGTGAGCGGCTATTTTGGCGGCTGGCTGGATAACCTGATGATGCGCGCCGTGGATATCCTGATGGCCATTCCGGCCTTCTTCCTGCTGCTGGTAGTGAATGCTTACCTCAAGCCGGGCGTGGATAACATCATTCTGATTATCAGCCTGCTGACGTGGATGAACATGTCGCGTCTGGTGCGTGCTGAAACCCTGTCGGTGAAAGAGCGCGAGTACGTGCTTTATGCCCGCGCGTCGGGAGAGCATCCGCTGCGCATTATCGCGCGCCACATCATTCCCGGCGTGCTGCCGACCATTATCGTGGCGGCCACGCTCAATATCGCCTCGGCCATTCTGATGGAGTCAACGCTCAGCTTCTTAGGGCTGGGCGTGCAGGCGCCCGCGGCGTCGTGGGGAAGCATGCTTAACAACGCCCAGTCTTATATTGGCGAAGCGTCGTGGCTGGCGATGTTCCCCGGCATTCTGATCCTGCTGACGGTGTTCAGCTTTAACGTGCTGGGCGATGTGTTCCGTACCGCCTTTGAGCCGGGAGCGAATCGCGATGAGTAACTTATTAGCGCTTGAGAACCTGCAAACCACGTTCCGCACCCGCGAGGGCGAGGTTCATGCGGTGCGCGGCGTGAGCTTTCAGGTTAAGCCGGGGGAAGTTGTCGGCATCGTCGGTGAATCGGGCTGCGGGAAAAGCGTCACCTGCAAGTCGATTATCCAGCTTCTGGGGAGCAACGGACGGATAACCGGCGGCAGCATCCGCTTCCAGAATGAGGATCTGGCGCAGAAAACGCCCGCGCAGATGCGCGCCATTCGCGGCAACGAGATCGCGATGATTTTTCAGGATCCGATGACCGCCCTGAACCCGGTGCTGACCATCGGCAAGCAGATGACTGAGATCCTGATGCGCAACAAAGGGTTGACCAAAAAAGCGGCCAAAGCGGCGGCCATCGCCATGCTGGAAAAGGTGGGCATTGCCGGGGCGGAACGGCGATACGACCAGTATCCTCACGAGTTCAGCGGCGGCATGCGCCAGCGGGTAATGATCGCCATTGCGCTCTCCTGCAACCCGAAGCTTCTTATTGCCGATGAACCGACCACCGCGCTGGACGTCACCATTCAGGCGCAGATCCTTCGCCTGCTGAAAAGTCTGCAACAGCAGACCCGGACCGCGATTTTGCTGATCACCCATGATCTCGGCGTGGTGGCGCAGGTCTGCAGCCGCGTGGTGGTGATGTACGGCGGGCTGGTGATGGAGGAGGGCAGCGTGGAGGACATTTTTTATCGCCCTGCGCATCCTTACACCCAGGGGCTGCTGGCCTCGCTGCCGCGCCCGGATGAGGTGAATCAGCGTTTATCGCCCATTGAAGGTTCGCCGCCTGGCCTGCTTAACCCGCCGCCGGGGTGTCCGTTTGCGGAACGCTGCCCGAAGCGCATGCCCCAGTGTGAACGACAGCCTGCATTTTACGCCGCCGGAGAGGGCCATCGCGCCGCCTGCTGGCTATGGGCCGACAAGGAGGCTGGCTATGGGCCGACAAGGAGATTCAGGCATGAATGAACAACAGGCGCCATTAGTGAGCGTGCGCGAGCTGCGCAAACACTATCCGCTCAACGGCGGTTTGCTGCGTAAAGGCGCGGCCGTGAAGGCGGTTGACGGCGTGAGCTTTGATATCCAGCCTGGCGAGACGTTTGGCCTGGTGGGGGAGTCCGGCTGCGGAAAATCCACCCTCGGGCGCGCCATCCTGCGCCTGTTCGATATCACCTCAGGCGAGATCCACTTCGCCGGGCAGGCGATTGCCCACGCCCGCGAAAAAGAACTCAAGCCGCTGCGTAAGCGGATGCAGGCGATTTTTCAGGATCCTTACTCCTCGCTCAACCCCGGCATGACGGTGCGACAGCTGGTGGCCGAACCGATGCAGATCCACGGCTACAGCCGCGAAGAACAGCGGGAACGGACGGAAACGCTGCTCTACAGGGTGGGGCTGAAGCACGAGCACCTTGAACGGTTCCCGCATGAGTTCAGCGGCGGGCAGCGTCAGCGCATCAGTATTGCCCGCGCGTTGTCCGTGCATCCTGAATTTGTGCTGTGCGATGAGCCGCTCTCGGCGCTGGACGTCTCGGTGCAGGCGCAGGTGGTGAATATTCTGCAGGATCTGCAGCAGGAGCTGGGGCTAACCTATCTGTTCATCGCCCACGATCTCTCCATGGTGCGGCATATCTCCAGCCGCATTGGGGTGATGTATCTTGGCAAACTGGTGGAGGTGGCCCCGGCGAATGAACTGTATCAGCGTCCGGCGCACCCTTACACCCGCGCGCTGCTGGCGGCGGTTCCCCAGCCCGATCCGCGCATCCGCAACCTCGAAGACGCCACCCTGCGCGGCGACGTTCCAGGCCCCACGTCCGCGCTGCCGGGCTGTAAGTTCTGCAGCCGCTGCCCGCACGTCATGCCGGTGTGCCAGACGCAGGAGCCTGCCATGCAGGAGATCGCGCCAGGGCATTTTGCGGCGTGCTGGCTGTTTAACATGTAGTTAATGCGCCGCGCAGGTGTATGATAAATGTCCCTCTGTCAGGTTAATTACAACGTGCAGACGACGACAACCCATAAAAAATTGCCGCCTGCCTGTTTTAGGTTGGATACATGCGTAAAGGAAAGTTAAGCAGTGATGCGCCATTCGGGACATTGTTAGGCTATGCGCCCGGTGGCGTGGCGATTTACTCTTCAAATTACGGCAGTCTGGACCCGCGCAGCTACCCGCAGGACGCGGATTTTCGCAGCTATATCGGCAACGAATACATGGGCCACAAGTGGCAGTGCGTTGAGTTTGCCCGCCGTTTCCTGTTTCTCAACTATGGCTTTGTGTTTACCGACGTCGGCATGGCGTGGGAAATCTTCTCCCTGCGCTTTTTGCGTCAGGTGGTGAACGATAACATTCTGCCCCTTCAGGCCTTTGCCAATGGTTCGAAACGCGCGCCGCGCGCCGGAGCGCTGCTGATCTGGCAAAAGGGCGGCGAGTTTCACGAGACCGGCCACGTGGCGGTGATCACCCAGCTTCTCGACGATAGGGTGCGTATTGCGGAGCAGAACGTGATTCACTCCCCGCTGCCGCTCGGGCAGCAGTGGACGCGCGAACTGCGTCTGAGCGTGGAGAACGGATGTTACACGATCCATGACACCTTCAACGACACGGAGATCCTCGGCTGGATGATCCAGACCGACGACGCGGAACACAGCATTCCCCAGCCGGAAATCGACGGCGAACTGCTGAAAATCAGCGGCGCGCGGCTGAAAAACAAGCGTCAGTTCGACGGAAAATGGCTTAACGAAAATGACGCGCTGCAGCAGGCGTATATTCGCGCTAACGGCCATGTGATCAACAAAGATCCCTGCCAGTACTTCACCATTACCGAAAGCGCCGAGCAGGAGCTGATCAAGGCCACCAACGAACTGCACCTGATGTACCTGCACGCGACGGACAAGGTGCTGAAAGACGACAGCCTGCTGGCGCTTTTCGATATCCCGAAAATCCTCTGGCCTCGCCTGCGCCTCTCCTGGCAGTGGCGTCGCCACCATATGATCACCGGTCGTATGGATTTCTGCATGGATGAGCGCGGCATTAAGGTTTACGAGTACAACGCTGACTCCGCCTCCTGCCATACCGAGGGCGGGCTGATTCTCGAAGAGTGGGTGAAAAACGGCTATCGCGGCAACGGGCATAACCCGGCGGAAGGGCTGCTGGAAGAGCTGACCGGGGCGTGGAAGCACAGCCACGCGCTGCCGTTCGTCCACATCATGCAGGACAACGATGTCGAAGAGGACTATCACGCGCTCTTTATTCAGCGTTCGCTGATGCAGGCCGGGTTCGAGACCAAAATCCTGCACGGGCTGGAGGCGCTCAGCTGGGATGCCGCCGGACAGCTGATCGACGACGAAGGCCGCCACGTCAACTGCGTGTGGAAAACCTGGGCGTGGGAAACGGCGATTGAGCAGATCCGCGAGGTGAGCGAAACCGAATATGCCGCCGTGCCGATCCGCACCGGGCATCCCGAGGGCGAGGTGCGCCTGATTGACGTCCTGCTGCGCCCGGAGGTGCTGGTCTTCGAACCGCTGTGGACCGTGATTCCCGGCAACAAGGCGATTCTCCCGGTTCTGTGGCAGCTGTTCCCGAACCACCGTTACCTGCTCGACACCGATTTTGAGGTTAACGAGCTGCTGAAGCAGACCGGCTATGCCGTCAAGCCGATTGCTGGCCGCTGCGGCAGCAATATCGATCTCATCAGCGCCCAGGACGAGCTGCTGGATAAATCCAGCGGCAAGTTTGTTGACCGCAAGAACATCTACCAGCAGCTGTGGTGCCTGCCGAATGTCGACGGTAAGTACATACAGGTCTGCACCTTCACCGTGGGCGGGAACTACGGCGGCACCTGTCTGCGCGGCGATGACTCGCTGGTGGTGAAGAAAGAGAGCGATATCGAGCCGCTGATTGTGGTGAAGGACTCGCTATAAAAATCCCCCCGCAGGGCTGAGGATTGCCTACAAAATAATGCCTGCACGGACTGCCCCCTCTCCCTTGAGGGAGAGGGCTGGGGTGAGGGGGAACATACGGCTCTGGTGGTCATTCCGTTCACTTTATGTTCCTTGCTACTCTGTCACGACATGACCTGTGAACGTGCCAGGGTGGCTCAGTCGCCACCACCCTGGCGACCCGGGCTCCCGGCGGTAAATCGCCGCTTCGCGGTGCCCTCGGCTTATTCCTTCCGGCTTGTCGGGTACGGGCGGAGGTAACGTTCCTGTAAAGCCCGCCCTCTCGGCGCATCCCTGCGCCTCGCCCCGGCCGGAAGGCAAACGCCTCAGCGATTTACAGCCGGACCAGGGCATCGCTGAAAGCCTTTAGTCGTTCTGAAACAAGGTTATTGCTTCTGCTTAAAAAATACGGTGGATCCCTCAGCCCGCAGGGTCTCCTGCGGGGGCTTTACGTTACTGCTCTTCCTCTTCCTGCTGCTCGCTGATCTTCAGATCGATGATGCGGCCAATCTGATCGTGATACACCGTCAGCAGGTTGTACTGGCTCATCTCGGAGATAATCTGCGGTGAAACATTAAAGCTGCGGGCCAGCTCCTCCTGGTGAAAATAGCCTGGCTGACGCCGCCTCACATGGGCGCGGCGGCGGTTGTACTGATACCACAAAATCAGCAGCCAGCCGTTGAGCGCGGCGAACAGCAGGTAGAGCAACACCGTATTAAAGGACGCGATAATCACGCTCCAGCGGTGGTCGCTCTCATCGGTTAGCTGCATCCACAGCCGGGCATACAGGAAAAACAGAAATCCTCCCCATGCCACCAGCGTCAGCGCGGCATCGAAAAGACGCGGCAAGAGCCGATGCTCGGTCAAAATTAAGGTATTTTCGTTCATTAAATGCTCCCTTTTCCCCGGTCCGGACTGATCCAGCGCGCGCGGGCGCGCTGGCGTTTAAGCATGACTTTTGGAAATGCGACGAGGGTGGTGAACAGGCCAATCATCCAGTACACCATCGGGAACCAGATCACCCAGAAAAGCGAGCTGGCCACTTTTCGTTCATAGCGCCGCTCGATGTACAAGCTGACCAGGAACTGCAGCAGGCACATCACGCCCAGCAGCAGCCCGGTAAACTCCGGTGGAAAAAGGCTCTCCACGGTCAGCCTGGCGGGAACAGGCGCGACATGGCTGAGGAGGAACAGCAGCACCGTCATCGCATACGCGAAGGCCCACAGCGTTGACAGGGCGTACTCCAGAAACAGTGGCCACATGCGGTGATGCTCCCAGCGCACAATCCTGCGCAGGTTGACCAGAAACACCTCCGCGCCCCCCTGGGCCCAGCGCAGGCGCTGTTTCCACAGGCCCCTCAGCGTCTCCGGCATCAGGATCCAGCACAGCGCCCGCGGCTCAAAAAAGATATCCCAGTGGCGCAGCTGTAGCTTCCAGCTGATGTCGATGTCTTCGGTGATCATGTCCGGGCTCCAGTACCCGACGTCTGCCAGCGCCTGTCGGCGAAATGCGGCGATGACGCCGGAGACGGTAAAGACCCGGCCATAGATCCGCTGCGTCCGCTTGATGAGCCCAATAATGGAAGAGAACTCGCCCACCTGAATGCGGCCAATCAGCGTGGAGCGCGTGCGAATGCGCGGATTGCCGGTAACCGCCCCGACATGGGGGTACTGAATCAGCGGGGCCACCAGATACGCGGCCGTATCGCGATCGAGCAGGGCGTCGCCGTCAATGCAGACCAGCAGATCGCCCCGCGCCGCCGCGGCTCCGGCCTTGAGCGCCAGCGCTTTCCCCTGGTTTTCCGCGAGGTTAATCACCCGCAGACGCGGCTGTTCCTGCGCCAGCTCCTGCAGCACCTGCGCGGTGTTGTCAGAAGATCCGTCGTTGATGGCAATAACTTCTATATTTTCATACCGCTGATCCAGCGCGGCGCTAATGGTCTCCCGGGCATTTCGTCCCTCGTTGAAGCAGGGGATAAGAATGGAGATGAGCGGCTCACCCGCGAGCGTCGGGGCGGGCGTGTCTTTATCCCACGACCAGTGGCGTTCAAGCTGATACCAGAAATAGAGGCCGCCGGTTATCCAGAGCACCGACATAAACAGCGGCCAGAAGAACACAAAATCCAGAATCAGTTCGCCGGTAAAGAGGGCGGCCACGCCTAACGGCAACCCGAATACCAGACATAAAATAGAGAAGGCGATAATGCGATCAGTCATTGTCAGGGTACCAGTACGAAGAAAATTCAGGCCTGATGCGCGAGATATCAGGTTGGTTGTTGAGGAAGTCGTCGGGGTAGTAACCGTAGTTTTTGACGCCGTTCAGCTGGAGCACGCGCATCCACTGCGCAAGCTGGCTATCGGCAACGGCGCGCTGCGGTTTCTGGTCCCAGTCCCTGGCCTGCAGCTCGAAAATCGTTTTATCGAGCGCGCCGGGGCGTGCGGCGACCGCTTTAACCAGACGCGTCAGCCAGGCATCGCTCTCGTCTGCCGGGACGGACTCCATCAGCGGCATGGCCATCGGCACCGTCCAGTCATACTCCGCCAGAAAATCATCAAGATTCTGCGCGAACCACGCTTCGCTTTCGGGCTGCAGAATGGGTAAGGCGAACATATTGCGCGCGGTTTTTATCTGCGGGCCACGGATATGCTTCACCGCCAGGCTCAGGGCGTGGGTAAACCCGATAAGCGTCTGGCTTTTCTGACGTGTGGTGTTCTGACCGGCATCGTCCACGTCCGTCAGCGCCGCATCGTCATGGAACAAAATCCCGTTGAAGCTGGCATAGCGGGCCAGATCTTCATAGATGTCCGTCACCTGCTGGCGCACCTGCGGGTCCCACGGGGAGAGCCGGATATAGGGCTCGGTGGCTTCGCGCAGCTCGCCGGTTTGACGATCCCGACGCTGCACGCGCGGCAGGGAAGGATCGAGATCGAACGAGAGCACCGGCATCCACGCGAAGACTTTCACGCCCGCGCGGGTTTGCAGCTGCCAGGAGACAAAATTAAAAAGATCTGCCCGGACCGGCAGACGACGGTTGGGGAAATAGAGCGCCTTGATCCTGCCGTCGCCCTGCGGGTCGGCAAACGCCTGCAGGAAAACATGGCTGATCTTCATGTCATAGACCCGCTGGATCAGCCTGTTGATGTTTTGGGTCTGCTGGGCAGGATCGGGATCGTAAACGTAGTCGAGATCGACGTGCATGACGCGCACGGGATCGCGCTCCTGAACCTGGCTGACCGTGCTGGCAAACGCCTTGAGCGAGGGATTCCCGGCGATCAGCAGGCGGGGGATATTGCCCAGATCCTGCACGTTCCCCAGCCCGTCCTCAAGGGTGAAGGCCAGCCGGTAACCCTGCTGTCTGGCGATAGCGAGCGACGTACCGCTGGCGGCGCCGTAGGGCCAGACCCAGGCGCGCGGCGCTTTGCCCGTCACCTGCGTGATTTTTTCAGTCACTTTACGAACGTCATCGCCGATCCGCTGGCTGAACTGCTGGTCGGTTTCATAGCGGCCCGTCGCTTTGTCATAAAAGCGATTGGCGATCGCCGGCTCGCGGCTGCCCTGCGGGTTGGCCGGAATACCGTAATGCGAGGCCCAGGTGTGCGATCCGATCTCAATCAGCGGGGACCGGCTGAGCTCGCGCACCATGTCCCACGTCGCGAAGCGATCCCGGGGCGTCATCAGGCCGCCGAAGTTAACTTTTTGATTTGCCGGCGTATCCACCCAGCTGCCCACCGGCGCCCACAGCGCAGGAACGTTCCACGCCTGAAGCAGCGGCCAGACGCGGGTGTAAAAGCTGCTGTAGCCGTCGTCAAAGCTGAGCAGAACGGCTTTTGGCGGCAGCGTTTTTTTCCCGTCATGCGCGTCAAGAATGTCCTGCACGCTGATGGCGTGGTAGCCGTTGTGCAGAAGCCAGCTTATTTGCTCGTTTAACGCGCTGGTGCGAACGGAGAGATAGCGCTGATCGGCGGCATCGTCTTCAACGTCGTGGTAGGCCAGGACCAGAAACTGGTTCTCCGGCCAGGGTTTACTCGCCTCCAGCTGCGGCCGATCTTTGGGCGCAATGAACGAGATCGCCTGCGCGCAGACGCTCGCGCTGAGGCAGAGCCAGCCGAGGAGTATCAGGCTCACGGAAAAACGTGTGTTCAGCATATTCATCCTTAAAAGCGTAAAGTCGCGTCAAACGTGACGGAGAGATTGCTCTCGCGTTTGCCGTCGTAAGGGCGTTTATCCCAGTTCAGCATCACGCCGGTATCAATGACGTTGTTCCACTGGACGCGCTGTCCGTAACCCAGCAGGGCGATGGCGCCAGCGGACTGATTTTTCTGCCAGTAGCTGCCGCCTCCCGCCACAAACTGCTGGCTCCAGAGGGTGTCGTAATGGCGGACCATCTCATGGTCAACGGACAGGGCAGCCGTCACGGACAGATCCCGCGCCGGGTTGTAGTAGAGCGTGTCGCGCAGGCTGTTTTTACTGGCGGCGATCCCCGGTTCGAGATCCAGCGTCAGGGAAGGGGTCTGCCAGAGACGCTCCTTGCCCGTGAGGGTGTATTCCTGGCGACGGTTATGGTCGGCGAAGCGGCTGAGGGCGGCGCTGAACTGGTACTCACGCCGCTCGTTTTGATACCAGCGCACTCCGCCTTCACCCCGGTTGGCGCTAATTCCGTTGCGTAACGCCCGAAGGGGCGTGGTGCGCGACAGGCGTTCCAGGCTGCCGCTGACCTGCCAGCTATCGGTCACAAAGTATGTTGTTGCGAGGCGAGCGCCCGGCTTGTTTTCGCCGTGATAGCGGTTGCTGGAAAGCTCGGCTTCGAGCTGGAGGTCGCGTGGCCGCCATTCGACGCCGCCCAAAAGGTGACGGCTGGTGCCTTTGCCCTCATCGAAATTACTCTGCGCGTAGCGGGTGCCTGCAAACAGCCGCCAGCTGTCCGCTACGGGTGGGCCATAGAGCGTGGCGTCCCAGCTCAGGTCGTGTGTCCCGCTGACGGGGCTATCGGAGTGCAAACCCTTGCTCGCGTTGAGGCGCAGTTCGGACATGTGGTGGACCGTTCTGAGCCTGTCGAGACGCCTGGCGCTGCGGTCGGCGGGCGCGCGAGCCAGCACGTCGTCGGCCAGTAAATCCATCTGTCGCCACTCCTGCAGATCCATCGCGACGTAAGCCTGCTGTTGCTCTAGCTCTGTGTTGGACGGCTCCAGCGCCTCCGCTTTTTTCAGCTTTTGCTCGGCCGCGCGCGGCAGGCCCCGCGCCTGAAGCAGGGTGGCGTAGTCAATCTGTAATCCCTGATTGCCCGGCGCCGTTGTCGCCAGACGGTGCGCCAGCTTTTCGGCTTCCGGCAGGGCATTCGTCGCCAGCAAATAGTTAAAGCGGAGCGACTGTCCGGTAAGCCATCGATCGTTCGGCTGAGGGGTTGGGGAGCCGAAATCGTAGCGGGTCCACGGGACGTTGCGGGTCTGGCGCTCTACGTACTGGCGGGCGGACTGATACTGTCCCGTATCCAGCCAGGCGTAGAAAAGCGCGTGCTCCTCGTCCTGCGGGTCGGAAGCGTATTGCGGATAGCGTTGCAGAAGCGAGAAGGCGGCGGCAGCGTTTTGCTCCTGCAGATACGCGGAGATGACCCAGCCGATTGCCCAGCCCGGCACCGGATGCTGGGCTGCCGTAAGATCCTGATATTCGCTAATCACCCGTGGGTAATCAGCATGGGCGTACAGCGCGCCAAGCCTGTGGATACGAGCAAGGACGACGTCTTCCGCCGCCTGCGGCTCTTTTTGCCAGCGAGCAAGCAGAGCGTCGTAACGATTCAGCGTGGATTGCGCAAGCTGCAGGCGCTCCTTTTCTGTTCTGCCAGGCACATCGGCAAGGCGAACCCGTTCTGCAGCGGCATTACGCTCAAGACGACGACGCTCCGCGGGAGACAGCGTCACGCTTTGTGAAAGCTGGAGCGCGGGAGTGTTCACCCGGCTATCCGTTAGCGCGTCGATCAGCTCGCTGAGGAGCGCTTTATTCTCAGGTGCGACATTCAGCGCGCGGGTGTCTGCCAGCAGCCGATCCCAGCTTTTTTCCTGGCGTAACCAGACATACGAGAGCGTCTGGAGATGCGCCTGAGAGGGATTTTCCGCTACCAGCCGTCGGGCTTCCTGCAGGGCAAGCGTATCCATGCGGGCATCGGCCAGGGTTTTAATATAGCCGATACGATAATCATCGTTATCCGGCGCAAGGCTATGCGCCTCTTTCCAGAGCGCCAGGGCCGGCTGCCACGCTTTTTGATTTCGCCTGGACTGCGCGACGGCAGCAACGCCGCGGGCGGGCAGCGGCATATAAATGCCGTAACGCTGCCAGACCTGAATAACCTCGTTATCATGACCCGCCCAGGCTGCAACCTGTAACCAGTCCGCAACTTGTTCAGGCGTCAGGGCATGCTGCTGCTGATAACGCTGAAGATAATCGAGAAACGGCGTGTAATTACCGTTACGCGCCTGTTGAATCTGTTGCTCATAAACGGATTCAGTCGCCTGAGCCAGAACAGGAAAGAGGAATAACAGAAACAATAATGTTGGGGTGCGATAAAAGAATAACGTATTGAAGCGAAGTGAACTTTCCATATCTATTTGCCATTTGTTTATCATGAATCCATTGCATAACACGGCCGCCTTTAAACTCAGGGTTAAAGGCCATAAATGAGAACATTAAATCTGAATGCAGTGATGTTACGGGGTACTTACCTAAAGGTAATTATGGATCCTTATCTTAGTGGACTGGGTGAAAGCTAATGTACACCTGATATGTTGCCGGATAAATATGTTGAAAAGCCGGTGTGTCGTTTTGAGATAATTCTGGATTGAGCGCTTTGTGACGTTTTTATTGAATTAGGTGTTTATTTTTAACTCATTGAAATTACTGTGTTTTATTTTTATTGTGACAGCTTTGTATATATTTTTAATGGGGTTTGCCTGCCTCAGTTAAAGTACTTTCTGGTGCATGTTTGGGAAGTTTCATGACAAAAACTCTTAATGTTTAGAGAAGTGACTTTTCTGCGATTGTTTTTTATTTATAATTAATGGCAGCCATTGAATGATAGTCTACAGGAAGTCTTACTCATCAATGTCTGTATTGAGGGATGTCCAAAGCCAGAATACATTTACCGTTAATATAACAGCGCTATAAAACGAAGGCGGCCTTCTTTGCGAGGGATCGTGCTTGCTTTAATCTAAAAGGGATGGTTAGTGGCAACTTCAATTGTTTTAGTGACTCAGGATCGCTACCTTGTCAGAGGGATGCGGATATTTTTTCCGGATATTATCCTGCTCGACTCGATTGACAGAAACATATTTGATAACGGTGCAGATGAATATTCTGTATTGATTGATAGTCGTTCTCCGCTCCGTTTATATGATTACCTGATACGCCATCCGGCCAGAACGAAAAAAACAATCTGCTGCGTTATGCTCGATATGCGACACCGGGAGGAGAATCTGCTCAGTATGAAGTTATTTATGAACACGTCGCTGACCGCGCCGGATATGGCGTCGTTATTTAACCTGGTGCTCAATATGAAGGGCCGGCGCCTGACCACGAAGTGGCTGCTTAATTTACGTCTTAGCACGCACGAAGCGATCATGCTGCGGTTGCTACGGGCAGGGATGCCGATGGAAGCCATCGCCGATGAGCTGAATACGTCGGTGAAAAGCCTCTATCGCAAACGAACGGCGCTCTCGGAACGCCTGGGGGCGGAGAACTTCAACGAGGCGTGTTTGTTTATCTTCAAAAACAAACTGCTGGACGCAGGTGGGAACGATCCCTAAAGTTGTCAGGAATTCAAAAGCAAAAAACCGCCACGAGGGCGGGTTCGTTAATAAGGTGCGTGGTAACGCGCTTATCTCGATACCGGCGGATGTAAGATGGCAGAAAATGAGCGGGTGGCGGTTGGATTTTGGGGGAGAGGAAACGCGTATTATAATGAAAAACGAATAGTATCTTCTGCTCTTTAACCCCGTTTATGAACTGCCAGAGGCTAAGCCATGTGTTTTATCCTGAGCGGGTGATACCAGAAGGAGACTCCTGGAAGTGATTGAAAAATTTAAAAGGACGTTAGAAATGAATAAATATCTGTCTGGTCTGTGTGTTCTTTCTTTTTTTTATTTTTCTTCAATAGGTTACGCGCACTCTGCGGGTCCAAATAAAGTTCAGGTTAGTATCGAACCCAGCAACTTTAATAGAGGATATATCCCGGTAATTTCTGGCCTCGATGAAATCGAGGCTTCTGATTTCAGGGAGTCGGATCTACAGGATAGCCTGAGGCTGATGAAGTCCGACAACCGCAAAGTCGATGAGCTAACTCAGAAGGTTTTACAGCTTGAGAGAAAGAATTCTGAGCAGGAGAGTAAGATCGAGCGATTGCAAAGAAGCCTTGATGACATGAAGCGGAGCAACGACAACCTTTCAAATCAGGTCAGCAATTTATCCGGCAAAATTAAGTGATAAAAAGAGCCACCGCCTGTATTAACTTACCGGGCTATTAGCGTAAGCGTGCCTGCATTAAAGCCACGCTTATCAGCGCCCAGAAATCGGCCGTAGCCATATAGCAAAAAACCAGCCCGTAGGCTGGTTTCTCTAAATAGTGGTGCCCGGACTCGGAATCGAACCAAGGACACGGGGATTTTCAATCCCTTCAAAAAAGACCAAATGCTCTATCAGCACTAACAGTTTTTTACTGGTTTGCCTTGAGAAAAATGTTTAAGTTTGCTGCAATATGATGTAAGCAATGCTTAAATACGGTGTTTCGAAACTACCATAATCCTACCATCAAATTGCCTTGGTTTAAGATGGCCCATCTTCGTATCCCAGTTCTCAACTATATTGCATTAGGTGAGAGAACTTCATAATGAGCAAGCTAAAGCAATTAGCTCTTCAGAGATATCTGGGCTGATTCTGGTTGTTATGAGCTGCAACAGCTGACGTCCTCAGGTTAAGGTTTACTAAGATAAGTTTGTTTTCTTCGAAAGCTCTTGATGTTTCATGACATTGGCTAGATCGTGAACATATTGAAAGTTCGAGATAGTCACGGTAAACCTCACTTAAAGCAATTACAGTAACTAAGGTTACTACTACGTGGAGCAATTTTGATATAGTTGGAGAGAATAAAGAAGAGTTCTGTTGTTCCAGGCTCTTGGTCTCGTTGAAGCACAAAAGGATAGGGTGTGAACAAAATAAAAGCTGACTCAGATTTT
>OGYT01000457.1_pt1 | contig 31740 bp, 28 predicted proteins | sample 1576631 | NCBI WGS metagenome assembly OGYT01 (sample SAMEA3541588, study PRJEB24748) | human gut metagenome | biome: human gut; feature: human-associated habitat; material: faeces | place: China | collected 2012
ACCTCAGCACTTGGAATTCAGCCAAGCGTGCTGAAGAACGTGACCGGGTAAAGCACGACGCGAGGTAACCCCAGGCGCTGCGGATCGAGGCTCTCACGCCGGGCGCGCAGAAACGCCCCCAGCTGTTTACGGCCGTCATCGGGCGCGGCGATCGTCGATTCACGTTGCGGCATGGTCGTCATAAAACCTCCAGCATGGTAGTGCCAATACCAGTATAAGCAGGAACTGGTACCCGTTTAATTTATCGGTGATGCTACGGCCATCCGCTGAATGACGCAATGGAGAGATCCGATGAATTCGTCTGCTGTTTCACCCGGCCGCGCCGGTTTATTCCTTCTGTTGACCGGCCAGATGCTGCCGCTGATCGACACCTCGATCGCCAACGTCGCGCTGGACTCCATCACCCAGTCGCTGAACGCCAGCGCCACCCAGCTGGAGCTGATCGTCGCGCTGTACGGCGTCGCCTTTGCCGTTTGCCTGGCGATGGGCAGCAAGCTTGGCGATAACTATGGCCGCCGCCGTCTGTTTATGTGGGGCGTGGCGATTTTTGGCGTCGCCTCCCTGCTGTGCGGGATGGCGAACTCCATCTCCACGCTGCTGGCGGCGCGCGCGGTCCAGGGCGCCGGCGCGGCCCTGATCGTGCCGCAGATTCTCGCTACGCTGCATATCACCCTCAAAGGCACCGCCCACGCCCGGGCCATCAGCCTCTACGGCGGCATTGGCGGAATCGCCTTTATCGTCGGTCAGATGGGCGGCGGCTGGCTGGTCTCGGCGGATATCGCCGGTTTAGGCTGGCGAAATGCCTTCTTTATAAACGTGCCGATCTGCCTGCTGGTGCTGGCCTTTAGCCCGCGATACGTTCCGGAGACCCGGCGCGAAGCGCATTCGCGCATCGACTGGCAGGGCACCTTCAGCCTTGCGCTGATCCTCTGCTGCCTGCTGTTTCCGATGGCGCTGGGGCCGGAGCTGCACTGGCCGTGGACGCTGCAGCTGATGTTAGCTGCGGTGCTGCCGCTGCTGGTCTGGATGCGGGCCAGCGCGCTGAGCAAACAGCAGCGCGGCGAGCAGCCGCTGTTGCCGCCTCGCCTGCTGAAGCTCACCAGCATTCGCTTTGGCATGGCCATCGCCCTGCTCTTTTTCAGCGCCTGGTCCGGGTTTATGTTCTGCATGGCGCTGACCATGCAGGCCGGTCTGGGGATGGCGCCGTGGCAGTCCGGCAACAGCTTTATCGCGCTCGGCGTGGCCTACTTCATCTCCGCGCTGTACGCGCCGAAGCTGATTGCCCGCTACAGCATGGGGCGCATTTTGCTGACCGGCCTGTCGGTGCAGATTGTCGGCCTGCTGCTGCTGAGCGCGACCTTTTATCGCCTTGGTATCCACACCACCACCCTGGCGCTGGTCCCCTCCACGGCGCTTATCGGCTACGGGCAGGCGCTGATCGTCAACAGCTTTTACCGTATCGGGATGCGCGATATCAGCGCCTGCGACGCCGGGGCCGGGAGCGCGATTCTCAGCACTCTGCAGCAGGCGACGCTGGGTCTGGGCCCGGCAATTCTCGGGTCGCTATTCTTAACCCTTGCCCAGCGCAGCGGCGGCGACTATCCCCGGGCGCTGATCGATTTCCTGGCGGTGGAAGTGGTGATGATGCTGGTACTGGGCGCCATCGCGCTGTGGCTACGCCATCACCTTAACGTCCGTCCGGCGGTAGCGACCCCATAATTCACAACAGCGTAACCTGCGATTTGCATAATAGACATCCAGCGGTCATCATAACCGCTGGATGTAAAGGAGACGTTATGCAGGAATTCATATCGCAAATCGCCGCATTAGGCATCAAAATTACCCCCACCACCTCACTCATTATTATCTTCGGCATTATTTTTCTGACGGCGATTGTCGTTCATCTTATTCTGCACAAAGTGGTGCTGCGCACCTTCGAAAAGCGGGCGAAGGCCAGTAGCCACCTGTGGCTGCAAATTATTACCCAGAACAAACTGTTTCATCGTCTGGCCTTCACCCTGCAGGGGATTATCGTCAACGTGCAGGCGGTGTTGTGGCTGCAAAAAGGCAGCGAGGCCGCGGAAATACTCACCACCTGCGCGCAGCTGTGGGTGATGATCTACGCGATGCTGTCCTTCTTTTCGCTGCTTGACGTGGTGTTCAATTTATCGCAGAAATTCGCCACCGCTTCTCAGCTGCCACTTAAAGGGATATTTCAGGGTATTAAGCTGGTCTGCGCGATTATTGTCGGCATTCTGGTTATCTCCTTACTGATTGGCCAGTCGCCGGCGATTCTGATTAGCGGACTCGGCGCGATGGCCGCGGTACTGATGCTGGTATTCAAAGATCCTATTCTTGGCCTGGTGGCGGGAATTCAGCTCTCCGCCAACGATATGCTCAAGCTCGGCGACTGGCTGGAGATGCCAAAATATGGCGCCGATGGCGCGGTGATTGACATCGGCCTGACCACGGTGAAGGTGCGCAACTGGGATAACACCATCACCACCATTCCAACCTGGTCGCTGGTTTCCGACTCGTTTAAAAACTGGAGCGGTATGTCGGCATCCGGCGGTCGCCGCATTAAGCGCAGCCTGAATATCGATACCACCAGCATTCATTTTCTTGATGAACAGGAGCAGCAGCGCTTAATTCAGGCCAGGCTGCTGAAACCGTATATGGATTCACGTCATCAGGAAATCAGCCTGTGGAACCAGCAGAACGCCGCCGATCAATCGATATTGAATCAGCGCAGGATGACCAATATCGGCACCTTCCGCGCCTATTTGCAGGAGTATTTGCGTAATCATCCGCGCATCCGCAAAGATATGACGCTGATGGTGCGCCAGCTGGCGCCGGACGCCAGCGGCCTGCCGATTGAGATTTACTGCTTCACCAACACCGTGGTGTGGGCGGAATATGAAAGCATTCAGGCGGATATATTCGATCACGTTTATGCCGTGGTTGACGAATTCGGCCTGCGGATCCATCAGTCCCCTACCGGTAACGACATTCGTTCGCTGGCGGGCGCGGTGTCTCAGTAATATCCTCAGGCACTGGCGCGGGAAATGACGCGCCAGTCCATCATCACCCGCTCGACCGCGGCGTCGGGATTGTCGATTCTTTTCATCAGCAGCGTGACCGCCGTACGGCCAATCTCGCGCGAAGGCTGTTCCACGGTGGTCAGCTGCGGCGATACCACTTCAGCCAGTTCGGTGCCATCAAAACCGACCACCGCAATATCTTCCGGCACCCGCATTCCGGCCTGAGCGATAGCCCGCAGCGCGCCCGCCGCCAGCGAATCAGAGACGGCAAACACCGCGTCCGGCTGCTCTTCCTGCGCCAGCAGCGTCTCCATCGCCTGTTTACCGGCCGCGGCGCTCAGATCGCTGGCGTAGATCACCTGTTGATACGCCAGTTCGCGAACGTGCAGAACGCTTTTATAGCCGCGCTCGCGCAGGCGCGAGTAGCGATAGCTGAGATCGTGGTTGATTAAAGCAATGCGTTTACGCCCGCCGTCAACCAGCCGGGAAACGGCGCCCTGCGCCGCGTCGACGTCGTTGATGCCGACGCAGGAGATGCTGCCGTTATCGGCATATTCCGCGCACTGCACCCAGGGCGCGTCGCCGATCATGGTGGTGAGTTCCGGCAGGCTGGAGAGCGCGTTCATGGTGATGATGCCGTCGACCATTTTGCCGGAGAGCAGCTGCAGCCCCGAGGTTGAACGGGCTAAATCCGAACCTGAATTACACAGCAGGATCCGGTAGCCGTTCTTTTCCGCCTCTTCTTCAATGCCCTTGACCACCTCGGCGCAAAAGGGGTTGGCGATATTAGAGACCATCACCAGAATCATATTGCTGCGGGCCGTTCGCAGCTGGCGGGCCAGCAAATTCGGCTGGTAGTTACTCTCTTTGATCGCCTGCAGCACACGTTCGCGATTCTTCGCTTTAACGGTATCGCTGTTATTCAATACCCGCGATACCGTCGCCACCGAGACGCCCGCCAGGCGAGCGATTTTCTGAATTGACATAGAGGCTGCACTTCCCGCATAGACGTTATATTTCGCAGGCTATCATAAATGAGCCCCGCCTGCGCCGTCAGCAGGTTTTGCGAGAATCGACGGGATTGATTAGCACGCTAAGGTCGCTATCATGATAGCGTCGGCGTTGTTTCGCGAGAGATGAAACGTACGCCGGCCGTTGAACATCATCGGCATATAACTGGGGTATCTCTTGAACACAATAAAAAATATTCATATCGCGGCGGCAGTGATCGCCGACGGTCAAGGACGCTGTCTTTTAGTACGCAAACGAGGGACTGAGTACTTTATGCAGCCCGGTGGAAAACCTGAAATCGGGGAAGCCCCGGAAGCGGCGCTGATCCGCGAGCTCGAAGAGGAGCTCAACTTCATCGTCTCACCTGAAGAACTGGTCCCGTTAGGCCGCTTCACCGATACGGCGGCAAACGAGCCGGGCCATACGGTCTCGGCGGATATCTTTCAGATAGCCACCAACAGAGCGAGCTTTACACCGACGGCAGAAATAGAAGAAGTTATCTGGTATACGCCGGGCCAGGATCGGCATATTAAGCTTGCTCCTCTTACCGAGAATCACCTGCTTCCTCTGCTGAAAGGGGCGTAAGCGCCCGGGGCGCATCGAAAGTATTGGCTCATTTGTCTGCACATTCACGCTGCCATCGTCCCGGTGGCGCTACGGCGGCCTGCAGGCAGAGCCCGTTCAGGCTGCAGCGCCCCGTCTCCCCGAGAAGCATTTGTCCGCTTCTTCCGGTTAAGATTTAGCACATCCTTCTGATTCGCTCCTTTTCAAGCGCCGACGCGTTTTAGTTCTTAAAAACGCCCTGTTTTGTACGCCAGATCATATTTCGCCAGACGGTCCTTTCCCCCATAATCCAAAATATCGCAACTTTCCCTTACAAAAAACAGGTGATTACAGAATAAACACCACAAAATAAAACAAAACAAAAACACAAAATTAACAAACAGCGATGAAATAGCATTTTTTTTGACTTATTGTGCTGTTTTTTTTTAACCAATTCTCCCCCATTCAGCGAGAAAATTCCTGGTCACCATGGATAATTCTTAAGGAGCGATCGACATAAAATCCTGCACCTTAAGATTTTTCTTATTCAGAATAGTAGGTTAGTATCAATCCAGTCAATTTCAGCCCTTAAGAATTTACACATTTTTCATCTATATAACTCTCCAGAAATTAAAGCTGTCACATTTATTAACTAGCCATAATATAGCCACATCATTGAACGATAGGGTAATACAATATAGGGAAATAAATCGACATATGGCTCCGCAGAAATATGAGAAGGTATACTGCATAAGCTGTCAGTATCAATGCGAAATCTATCCACGACCTACGATAAAATCGATTAACTGCATTGAAACCCGCTATTGCGTATGGCCCGATAAAAACATCTATTTAAAAAATGGTGTGCATTGTTTTTTAATTAACAAGCACTACAACTTCTCTAATTCTGGATTTATTTTTGTTGATTTTTCTCGCTACAACATCAGATTATTCACCAATGATAAATGGATTGAATATCTGATCAAAACAGGGTTGCGGATAGTGTTGATTGCCGACAGGTTAGCGCAGCCGCTGGCGCTGTTCTGGAAACACCGCTGTCAGCAGATAGTTTCGATTATCAACACCAGCGATACCCGAGACGAGATTGAAAAGAAAATACAGCTTTCGTTTCTCGGTCAAAGAGATGGTCGAGGTTACCGCCAAAAACTCAGCGACCAGGAAGTGCTGGTTCTCGATCTTTTACTCGCAGAAAAGTCGGTTAAGAAAATAGCCAACGAATTGCAGATGGCAGAAAAAAGGATCTACGCAATCAAGCTCAGCTTGCAGAATAAGATGGGAGGCAGAGGGAAGTTAAACATTATTCTATCTGGATAAAGTCATTATCAGTATTTGTAGCAATAACTCCATAAATGGAACTAACTTAATTATTCTCAGGAAATTTAAAATGAAAAAAATCGTATTAGCGGGTGTTGTGGCTGCGGCTCTTATCTCTTCCAACGCAATGGCTGACGTGACCACTTCCGCCACTGCAAGCTGGGATGCAAGCGCAACTAAAGACACCACCAGCGCGCTGGTTGTCACTCCGCTGAAATCCCTGAACTTCCAGTACGCTGAAGGGATTGAAGCGTTTAACGCCCAGAAAGGCGCTTTTGACATCACCATCCAGGGCCAGTCTGGCGCGACCGACTTCACGCTGACCTCTCAGATTGTCAGCAACACCCTGAGCCGTACCACTGATGCCTCTACTCTGGCCGTCGGTGTGAGCTGGAACGGCAACGCGCTGAACAAAACCACCCCGGTAACGATGATTGATACCGCCAACAACATCTCCGCGGGTCTGGATGCGCTGGCTGTCGCTACCGCCTTCGCAGGCGCCGATCGCGTCAGCACTCAGGGTTCCTTCGATTTCACTGTCGACTCCGCGACTTCTGACGGCAGCACCGCCGCTGAGTTCAAAGATTTAACCGACGGTTACTGGAGCGGCGACGTTCGCGTTCAGTTCAACGCGGTCTGGACTATCTAATCAGGTGTAGCCAACACCTGTCCGGTATGACAAGGAGGCTTCGGCCTCCTTATAAGGATGCGCCATGAAACTGAATCCATTATTACTCTCTCTCTTCTTATTCACCGTGACGCCCTCCTCCCATGCAATTAATGTCGGAGACGTCACCTCAATAATGGGGCCGGATGCCTCGACTCTGGCAAAAGAAATCATTAATACCACCGATACGGCGCGTTACGTTAGCGTCAGCGTGGAGCGTATTTCATCGCCTATGGCCGGCGGCACTGTTATCCCGATGGCGAGCAGATCGGAATTATTATCAACGCCAGCCAGCCTGATATTACCCGGAAATGCCAAAGAGAACTTTCGTTTTTTTTACAAAGGACCTCAGGACAACCAGGAACGTTATTACCGCATATCCTGGACCGATGAGCCGGTGACCGAGTTCGAAGCCAGTAAAAAGAAAAAACAGGGTGAGGCAACGACCTCTGCCATTATTGGTACCATTCTGGTGGTCGCGCCGCGTGAAGAAAGATTTGACTATCGTCGCGATAATGACACGGTGACCAATACCGGCAACGCTTCATTCCGCGTTATCTCCTACGGGCCCTGTCGTGATAAAGCGAAGGATGAGGGTCAAGGCTGCCGTGAACGCTATTATGTCATGCCTGGTGTCAGCGTAAAAATAAAGCATACCGATCTCACCAACAAAAAAACGCGAATTGGAATATGGCACGGTGAGCAATATATAAATGTAAACTGAGTAACATTATGGATAATCTTGGTTATGTCAAAGGGACGTTGTTCGCTGGGTTATTGCTTACGGTAAACCAGGGTTGGGCAGCTAATGCTACAGCGCCAGTTAAAGTCAGTAACTATGTTATTCCTTCGGTATTTGCTAACGCGTTATATCAGGGCATGTCGGTCCCTGTTTTTATTCGTTATGAAGGCGATAATAGTACCCAACGCAGCCAGCAAAAAATCGCTGATGCCATCCTTACCATCAAGGATAATGAGTTTCGCCTGAACCAGATCACCCTCAGCGATCTCCCTGAGCGAACTGAACTATCGCCGCAAATAAAATCGCTGATTAACGAGATGCAGGACAAAAGCATCGGCGACGGTCAGCGCGTTTATATCAACAAAGACGCCTCGTTATCACTCGATACGCGTTCATTTTATCTTGAATTGACGGTTAACCGGGAGGCCATGCAGGCCGCTATTTTGCCGCGTACCAACGTACTTGGAGAATCCACTGCGCAGGACCTCTCCAGCGTACTGAATTACTCCATGGGAAGCTATTACAACAAATATGAGAATACCGATAGCGCAAGTAGCTACCTGACGCTGGACAATACCTGGTCGCTGCGCGAGCACCATCTGAACTTCAACGGTTCTCTGTACGGTATTGGTACCAGCAATCAGCAGAGCAAACTGTATCGCTCGATGTACGAACGTGACTATCAGGGGCGCCGCCTGGCGATGGGGATGGTGGATACCTGGAATCTGCAATCGATCGCCAGCATGAGCGCCCTGAACTCCAGCCGCATTTACGGCATCAGCTATGGCAATAAAAGCAGTTCACAAACGCAAGACAACACGCTTGCTCTGGTGCCCGTAACGGTGTTCCTGCCGGCCGCCGGTGAAGTGCACGTTTACCGTGACGGTAAACTGCTCAGCATTCAAAACTTCTCCATGGGCAGCTACGAACTGGATACGTCGCGCCTGCCGTTTGGCATCTATAACGTTGATATACAGGTGGTCGTTAACGGGCGCGTGGTCAGCAGCCGGACGGCGAACATCAATAAAACGTTCGCCCGAAAATCGAGCGTCACCGGCGATCTCTCATGGCAAACCTTCGCGGGCAGCCTCGAATACAACAAGATGGACTATCGCCACAACTACAACATCAATTATGGCACACGGAATACGTGGATTGCCGGGGTCGCCGCTGCAACCAGCCAACCCTGGCTTTCCGGCGTGAATCTGAAAACCACGCTCTACGGTTTTGACAATAACGGCGTCAATGAAACGGAAGCGAACGTTATTTTCAACAACTCGTTCAGCTTTAACCAGCAGGGGCTGCTCGCTACCGACGGCAGCTGGCAGAGTACCTCCACCTTCAATATGAGTTTACCGGATGGGTACGGCAGCCTGTGGGGGTCGCGCCAGTATGGTTCTATCGGTAACGCGCTGCCCATGCAGCAGAACGACTACTTTACCGTAGGCGCTAACGCTAACCTGCGCAAAATAGCGCCGTTCCTCGGTACGCTGAGCGTCAGCCGAACCAATAATAAATATACCGGAAGCACCTATACCAACGTCGATTACGATCAATCGCTGTTAGCCAATCGCTATGCGACGATTTCTCTGCGCGCCGGTATTCAGAATTATCAGTACAACAACCACGAAAATCTGCGCGATAAGTACGTCAATATTGATATCTCTATCCCCTTCTCTACCTGGCTTAGCACCGGGGTGTCCAGCCAGAACGGAAACATGCTGGCGAACGCCACGCTGCGCAAAAGCTTCGACAACAGCGCCATTACCCAGGTGGGGGCATCGGTTTCGAAACAAATTAAACAGAATAAAAATGACGATAGCAGCTATCGCGCCGACGATTACGCAACCAATGGTTACGTCAGCTATGACACCAAATATAACGCCGGCACCGTCTCCGTCAGCCGCTCATCGCAGCACAGCTCAAACTACAGCCTGAGCTCGCAGGGCAGCGTGGCCTGGACGCAAAAAAATATCTATGCCGGAAAAGGTACCCAAACCGCCGGCCTGGTGGTCAACACCAATTTCAGCGGCAAGGGCCGGATGATGGCGCAGATCAACGGTCAAAGCTATCCCCTCACCGGCAAAAGCAACTTCATCAGCCTTCCGCCTTACGCGGAATATAAGGTGGAGCTGATGAACGACAAAAACTCAGAAGACAGCGTCGACATCGTGACCGACCGCCGCAGCAAAGTCGTGCTCTATCCGGGCAACGTCAGCGTGATTAATCCGGAAGTCAAACAGCTGGTCACCGTATTTGGCCGGGTGAAAGACCGTCGCGGCGATTACTACGCCAACGCCGATATTCATAACCACATTGGTAAAACCCGAACCGACGAACTCGGTGAGTTCGCCATGGACGTCGATAAGCGTTATCCAGTGATTACCCTGGTCGATAAATTCGGCGGCATTTGCGAAGTGGATCTGGATCTGAATGAAGCGAAAGGCGCCGTGTGGGTCGGGGAGATTCCTTGTGAGATCCAACAACAAACGGCATCAGTGACTGGAGATGTTAAGAATGTCTATTAAACCCCAGAGCATCATGCTGCTGGCCGGCTGGCTGCTGGCTGCGCCGGCTATGGCGCTCACCCCCAGCAACAGCGGAAGCGGCAGCAACTCCTATATGTTTATCGACAATGATGTTGATGACGAATATTTCATCACCACCAGCTCCCTCGACCCGCGCTTCACCGGAGCCAACGTCTGGACAAAATATCCGACTAACCAGCGTAGCCTGGGATATATAACCTACATCGGCTGGGCTTACGCCAACCGCTACTTCGACCTGTGGATCGAGAATTCGCCCATTAACCAGCCGTTTCTCGGGATCCGCTGCATGTCTACGGGCGCAAACTGCCCGGCGTCTGGCTATATTTCTCCCGATGTCATCGATAAAGACGGCTACTATCACGCGATGTCCGGCAACACCGTAGCAAACGGTTATTACGGTGCCGGAGCGCTGAGCCAGTCGGCCTATGAGTATTTTCGCGATCGGCCGGTGGGGACCATCGATTCTTTGCAGCTTAATCTTTGCTACATGAATTCCAATACCGATTATGACTTTGCCTCCGGCGTTCGCTGTAAAGATCTCCCCAGCGGGGGAACATGGCGCTACTACACGTTCAACCTCGAAAAGGTCTCGCATCTGAAGTTAAACAGTACCGGTGCTATGGCTGAAGTGTGGATTGCCAGCGACGGTACGCCAAGCGTTAACCTCGGCTCTGAATTATGCCAGATGGGCGAGGCCGGAAGCGGTTCGTCGAGAGCTTCGGGAATCATCTGTAAAATGGTGTCTTACAATTTACAGGAGACCAAAGTACTCACCTCCAGCCTTGATATCCGGATGCTCATTGATACGGCAATGTTGGGATTCTCTCCTTCGGCATCGGAAGTAAGGTTCAGCGGTGATGGGGCAACCTGGTACAACTACAGTAGCACTACCGTCGACTATAACCAGGTTTTCACACCGTCAGGTAACTACGTCTACGTGTTCCTGTCCAACGCCTTTTTCCAAAAAGTCCTCAAGGCGGGAACAGATTTAACCAACAAGGATTCTCTGTTTACCTTCTATTTTGATAACGCCGTCACCACACAATCGGGTTATTATCAGTTCACGCCATCAACATTAATTAACCTCATCCCGCGGGAATACGGCATCAGCATTGTCGCCAGCGACGGACGTTCGCATCCACAAGCATCCGGCAAGATCGGTAGCGAAGAGCCCATCACCTTTGAGTATAAAGTCACCACATCCGCATCGCGTCAGGCCGATAGCATCACCGCCCAGGTCATCGGCGACTCCATCAACATGTATGGTCTGCCGTACTGCCTGTTTACCTCAGCGGACGAGACGCTAAAAGTGCCCGTCCCGGCCTACCTCGAATGGACGTCCGCTACCGGTAAAGCGGTAAAAGTCCGCAACAGCTGCGGCGAAGATCCTGTCGATATGACCAATGCCGCCTGGGTTCAGACGGCCTGGAACGCTAACGTTAACGATGGTTTCTTTTTTACCACCACGCTGAAACTGCTGTTTCCGATGGATGACCCGCATTCACAGTTCACCACCAATGGCCATGACTGGATGGGTGTCGTCAACGCTACCGGAGATGTGAAAGTGACCGCCACCTGGATTGGCGTCGATCGGGGGGTATGATGAAAAAAATCCTTGTCATCGGATTATGCGGGCTGTGGATGCCGCCCGCGTCTGCGGTGTACTTTGACTCTATTATCTATGATATGGATGCCAGTAAAGATTTTATCTCCCGGCCAATAGTCAATGATACAAAAAACAACAATTTGTATACCATATCGGCTTATAAAATCTCCCGACCGGGCAATGGAGATGAAAGACCCGTTCCCGGCCAGGATAAAGATCTGGTCTGGTCGCCGCTGAAGTTCACGGTACAGGCGAATGGCCAGGAATATTTTAAACTCTATTACCGTGGGCCTAAAGATGCCGTTGAGAGATATTATCGGGTAATTTTTAAGGAAACCCCGGTTACGATTTTCCCCTGGCGTCAGGATCAGAAACAAATGGATGTCGTTCCCTCAGTGTCTATGAGCACCATTCTCATCGTGCGCCCGCGTAAAACGCAGTTCAAGTATGAGATAAACGAAGAAACAGGCACTATTAAAAATACCGGTAACACCTTTTTTAGAGTTGTTATCCAGAAAGGATGCAATGGTGATGATGAAAGTTCAACACAATTTTACATGCTGCCAGGGGAAAGCTGGAAAGATCCTAAGGCTCAATACGGTAATAAAAAATTTATTGTCGCACTGGGTAAATACCATCGCTTAGGGAGCAGCTGCTTTACCGATGCCTCTGACTAATCACTGCCGATCCAGAGCGGGTATGTTATGCCTGAAGCGCAGCTCGCGCAGGCGATTGAGTCCGCCGAACTTCTTGCATAAAGAGTATTGAAAGCGGTAGACGCTGCGGGTATCGCACGCCATGATGCGGGCGATATCCTGACTGGAATGCCCGTCCGCCAGCAGGCGCAGCGTCTTCATTTCATGCTCCGTCAGCGACGGTGTGCGCCGGCAGCGAAGATTTCGCCCCAGCATGATGCGTTTTATTTTCTTGATTAAGCTGCTTAAGCTATCGTTGACTTCCACCACCGACCATAATAATCCGGAGCGCAGCATCCAAAAATTAGCCATGGGCAGCATGCTCTTATCCGCGAGTAAAATAACTTTCAGCCCGGTCTCCTGCAGTTTTTCAGCCCACTCCTCATGCAGAAAATACAAAATATTGTCGAGGGAGAAATCCACCACCACCATTCCTTCAGGCAGAAAACAGGTAATTTCACGAAAAACCAAATCATTAACCGCTCGCTTAAAAAAATAGTTTTTATCTGGCCATACAGAAAACTTCCTCTCTCCGCAAAGGGATCGCTCCATTTTATCTTCCGCTTCAATAGGGCAGTTTAAACCACACGCCATACATTTAATCTCATGGTTACCTGCCGGCATTACGCTTACCTCTTGAGTGGCTAAAAAATATTTTCAAAAAGATACATATGGAATATCAAACATACTATAAACAAAAATTCTTGCCGCTATTACATTTACTATAACCATAGAAAACAAAAGACTAATTTATACTTCCAGACCTTCGGAAAAATAACGTTAACAGCTTTCATTAAATATTTTAATACAACCCTCATATAATTTAACTATATCATATATAGCAAAACATCGCTGCCCTGATTCCCTTACTCGAAGCGAGCATACAATTTTGTGACTTAATTTATCATCACGCGATGCATAATATTCGCCGGCAATCGTCATTCTCTGGCTCCGGTGGGCAGTAGCCCACTCGCCGCCGCCGGAAATGCTTCCGCCAGCCAGGCGATAAATACGCGTAGCCGGGATGTGACGTGGCGATTTTGCGCATAAACCACGTGAAAGGGATAAGGGGCCGGGCGCCATTTGCTGAGTATTTCCACCAGTGTTCCGTTCGCCAGCGCATTTCTCAACGAATATGAGAAGGTCTGCACAATACCCAGCCCAGCCTCCGCAGCCGCGATATGCGCGTTGCTCTCATTTACGCCAAGGTGATGTTCCGTTTTGATCTCCTGACTGATGCCGTTATCCAGAAAGCGGAACGGGAAGGCTCTTCCGCTGGCGGGAGATAAATAGCTGACCAGCCGATGTCCGTTCTTCAGCTCATCGGGATACGCGGGAACACCATAAAGCCTGAAATAGCCCGGCGTAGCGCAGGTCACAATCGTTGCTTCGCCGATTTTGCGCGCGATCAGCGTCGAGTCGTCCAGCGGCCCTCCTCTAATCGCGCAGTCGATATTGCCGCTGATAAGGTCCGAGGGGCTGTCAGCGACCGCCAGATCGATGCGGATATCCGGATAGGTCGTCATAAAATCAGCCAGCAGCGGGATCAGCACGTCGCGAGCGGTGGAACCGCCTACCGCGACGCGCAGGTGGCCCTTTGGCTTATTGCGGGAAGCGCGAAATGAGGCATCAATCTCGTCCAGCTCTTTCAGAATCCGCACCGCTTTTTCATAGTATTCACGCCCTTCCGGCGTGACGGTAATGCGTCGGGTCGTGCGCTGCAGCAGGCACACGCCCAGATGCGATTCAAGCTGTTGAATGGCTTTACTGAGGGTGGCGTTGGGCATATTCAGGGAGTCTGCGGCCCGGGTAAAACTGTTGGCTTCGACAACGCGCGTAAAAACTTTAAGGGCTGAAAACCGATCCATTATTCATTTTTCCTGATAATAGCCGCTGATTATTCACCGGTGTGAAGAGTGTTTTTCACATTACTCCGTTTTTTGCATCCGTGGCTGACGGTAGAGTGACTCCCGTACTCAGTCGCCAGGTGGTCACGGTAAGTGGATGACTCAATTGGCATATTCATACTTTAGTTAAGGAAGTGCACCATGAGTAAAAAACTTTCGGCAAAAATCGCGTTAGTCACCGGCGGCACCTCGGGCATCGGCCTGGCATCAGCCCGGGAGCTGGCCTCGCAGGGAGCGACGGTCTATATCACCGGCCGCCGTCAGGAAGAGCTTGACGCGGCGGTCGCGTTAATCGGTCCCGCCGCCAGCGGGATCCGCGCCGATGCCTCGATATTAAGCGACCTCGATAGGGTGTTTTCGACCATTGCCAGCGAATCAGGGCGACTGGATGTGCTTTTTGCCAATGCGGGCGGCGGCGATATGATGCCGCTGGGCGCCATAACGGAAGAGCACTTCGATCGCATTTTCGCTACCAACGTGCGCGGCGTACTGTTCACCGTCCAGAAGGCCTTGCCGCTGTTGACCCAGGGGGCTTCCATCATCCTTACCGGCTCGACGGCGGCGGTGAAAGGCACCGCGAACTTCAGCGTGTACAGCGCCAGTAAGGCCGCCGTGCGTAACCTGGCCCGCTCATGGGCGCTGGACCTGAAGGCGCGCGGTATCCGCGTGAATGTGGTCAGCCCGGGGCCCGTCCGTACGCCCGGTCTGGGGGGACTTGTCACGGAAGAGCAGCGTCAGGGGCTCTTCGATATGCTGGCCGCCGACGTCCCGCTGGGCCGCATTGGCGAGCCGGAAGAAGTGGCTAAAACGGTAGCTTTCCTGGCCTCAGACGACGCGAGCTTTATTAACGCCGCTGAAATCTACGTTGATGGCGGGCTGGCGCAGATCTAAAAAATGCTGCCTGAAGACCCTTGGATTCATGGGTCTTCAGGTGCTACCGTACAGACATAATTAGCCGTTTTGTTCTGTAGCCGAATGATCGGTGTACCTGTTCTAATAATTATGGATGATGATATCAATGAAACTAAAAATAGCGCTTATCGCGCTCGGCTGTTCGCTTGCCGCCCTTTCCGGCTGTACCTCCTCAAAATCTTCCCCGGAACGCCACGCTTACTATTTTGTCTCACACCGCAGCGATTTCGTCGGCGGTAACTTCGTTAGTAACCGTCAGGAAAACTACCGCTTAAATCTGCCGAACTTTACCGACATCTATGCCCGTGGCCAGCAGGACAGAAAGTCGGGGATGAGCGAAAGCGACGCCCGCCGTACCGCCGACGCAATCAGGCAGCAGGTGGCAGAGGGCACAAAAACCCAGCACGCATTTACCGGCAACGTCAGCGATAAATGGGATAACGAAATGGAAAATAAAGACGCCGTGCTGTTCGGTAATGAACTGGCCGGAACGTATCTCGACGGCTATTTTGGCGTGAAATAACCCAGCGGGTGCGCGAAATGCGCACCGCGCCTTCGGCTTATCTTTCCACCTTCACCCAGCGCTGCTGCTGATGGCTTTTCACTATCGCCGCAATGATGTACATCACGTCCGCCCCCTCGTAGAACGAGGCGAAACGCCGTGACGATGCCGGCGGCATCTCACCGGTGCGCACCGCCTGATAAAAGCTCAGCATCATATTTTTAAACGCATCGGGCCAGCCTTCATTATGCCCGCCGGGGAAGTGGGCGCTGGCGGCGGCCTCGCCGAGCATCAGGCTCGGATCGTCGCTCAGCAGCTGGTTTGGCCCCTGGCGATGTCCAATCCACAGCCGCTGTGGCATTTCCTGATCCCAGGCCAGCGAACAGCGGCTGCCGCCGATCTCCACCGTCAGGCCGTTTTTTCTCCCGGCGCTGACCTGCGAAACGATAAAGCTCCCTTTGCTACCATCGTCGAAGCGAAACAGGACCGACCCCAAATCTTCGGTATCGACGGGCCGCGCTTCATACGCGATATCATCGCGATGCTGGCTGAACGTCGCGTCGCCGGCCACGGGCGCCTGGCGCGTCGGCCAGACGATGGAGAGGTCCGCCATCACCTCCACAATGCGTCGGCCGGTCATAAACTGCACCGTATCGCACCAGTGGGAACCAATGTCGGCCATCGCCCGCGAGGCCCCGCCCTGCGCCGAATCCACCCGCCAGTTATAGTCGGTCTCCAGCAGCATCCAGTCCTGCAAATAGCTGCCGTGCACCGCAAACAGCCTCCCGACATCGCCGTTGCGCATCATCGCCGCCGCCTGCTGCACCATGGCAAACTGGCGATAAACAAAGCTGACGCCATGAATCACCCCGGCGCTTTCCGCCAGCGCCACCAGCTCACAGGCCTCCTCCGCGGTCATGCAGAGAGGCTTTTCTGAAAAGACGTGCAGTCCGGCGGAGAGGATCTGTCGGTTAATCCGCGCATGCAGATGGTTCGGCGTACAGTTATGCACCACCTGTAGCCCGGGATGCGCCAGCAGCGCCTCAACGCTACCGTAGGCGTGCGCCACGTTGAGCTGGCGCGCCTTCTGCTGCGCCATCTCCAGCGAACCGTCGCACAGCGCCACCACCTCGATGTCGCCCACCCGGCGCAGCGCTTCCAGATGCGCCGGCCCGATAAATCCGGAGCCAATAATGCCGACCTGAATCATTCTTCTCCCTCCTTGCCTGCGGCGAAATCATCAAACGCCCGCCCGGAGACCGGGATGATATGGCGGCGGATAAACTCGCTGCCTTCGCGCGCGCCGACCTCGGCGTCCTTCAGGCAGCACTCCCACTCCAGCACCGCCCAGCCGTCAAAATCATACTCGGTGAGCTTGCTGAAAATCGTTTTGAAATCGATCTGCCCATCACCCAGCGAACGAAAACGCCCCGCCCGCTGCTGCCAGTTCTGATAGCCGCCGTAGACCCCGCTGCGCCCGTCGCGGCGGAATTCGGCATCTTTGACGTGAAACGCTTTGATTCGCGAATGATAGATATCGATATACGCCAGGTAGTCCATCTGCTGAAGATGAAGGTGGCTGGGGTCATAGAGCATATTGCAGCGCGGATGGTTATCGACCCGCTGCAAGAAACGCTCGAAGGTCACGCCGTCATGCAGGTCTTCGCCGGGATGGATTTCGTAGCAGACATCCACGCCCTGTTCGTCAAAAACGTCCAGCAGCGGTCGCCAGCGCCGGGCCAGTTCATCGAAGGCCTCATCGAGAAGCGGCTGATTATGCGGCGGCCACGGATAAAAATAAGGCCACGCCAGCGCCCCGGAAAAGGTGGCATGCGCCTTCAGCCCCAGACGCGCCGAGGCCACCGCCGCCTGGCGCACTTTCTCTACCGCCCACTGCTGGCGCGCCTGCGGGTTACCGCGCAGCGCGGCGGGCGCAAACGCGTCAAAGGCCGTATCATAAGCCGGATGAACGGCCACCAGCTGCCCCTCAAGATGGGTGGACAGCTCGCCGATCGCCAGGCCCTGTTCCGCCAGGATGCCGCTCACCTCATCGCAGTAGGTCTGGCTCGCGGCGGCGCGTTCAACGTCGAAAATCGCCGGATGGTTACAGGGGATCTGCAGTGCCTGATAGCCCAAACCGGCGGCCCACTGCGCCAGGCCCTCCAGGGTATTAAACGGCGCCTGCGCGCCGATAAACTGCGCCAGGAAAATGCCCGGTCCTTTGATTGTTTTCATACCACCTCCTGAAAAATTAACGCTGCTCTTTCTCGTTGTAATGGAAAGAGAAAAGGAAAATCAGCGCGATAACCGCAGCGGCCACCGCCGGGATCCACCAGAAGGTCACCCACGCCTGCGGTACGCTCTGGCCTGCCACCAGATGGTTGTACAGCGCGCCGGAGATCTGCGACCCCAGCAGCATGCCGATACCGTAGGTGAACATCACGATCATGCTTTGCGCCTGGCCCTTCACTTTTTCACCGGCCACGCGGTCGGTATAGATAAAGCCGACAACAAAGAAAAAGTCATAGCACACGCCGTGCAGCAGGATGCCGAGATAGAGCAGGAAACGCCCCTCTTCGCTGACCCCCAGCGCAAAGAAGGCGTAGCGCACGAACCACGCCGCCATGCCGATCAGCAGCATGTATTTCACCCCGAGGCGGCGGAACAGCAGCGGGATCACCAGCATAAAGAAAATTTCTGACATCTGACCGAACGACATCGCGGTGCTGACGTCCGCGATGCCGGCATCCGCCAGATAAGAGGCGGTATAGGCGTAGTAGGTCCCCAGCGGAATCGAAATCAGCGTCGCGCAGAGGGAGAAAATCAGGAAGTGGCGCGTTTTAAGCAGCGCGAAAGCGTCGGCGCACAGCAGATCGCGAAACTGGACCGGCGTCCCTTTCGCCGGCGCCGGCGTGTGCGGTAGCGTCAGGCTATAAACGGCCAACGCCGCCGAGCAGAGCGCCGCCAGGGTAAAAATGCCGGTGGTATCGGAGATACCGGTGACGCCGATGAAGATACCGGCGATAATCCAGCCGATGGTGCCGAAGACGCGCACCACCGGAAAGGTTTTATCGACGTTCGCCAGGCTGTGGAAAGCGATGTTGTTGGTCAGCGCCAGCGTCGGCATATAGCACAGGGTGTAGCCGAACAGCAGGCCAATCAGCAGCGCGCCGTTTTGCGCCACCAGCGCCTGCGGGACAAACCACAGAATAGCCGCTCCGGCCAGATGCATCACCGCCATCACCTTCTGCGAAGCGAAAAAGCGATCGACCAGCATCCCCAGCACAAACGGTGAGAGAATAGAGGCAATCGGCCCGGCGGAGAAAGCATCGCCGATCAGCAGCGACATCTCATAGCGGGTCATCACCAGCCCCAGCGTCACCGACCAGCTACCCCAGATAAAGAACTGCATAAACATCATTAACGACAGCCGCGGCACCAGAAAACGGTGGGCTACGCGGGGACTTTCACGACCTTCGGTTGTTGTGACCATTTCGACCGCCCTCAAAAAGTAATCGATTACAAATACGCTCAAATAAAAAGTAATCGATTACAAAAAGAAGATCGCGGGCAAAATACGCTAAGCGCGAAGAAGATCACAATAAAAACAGATAATGCCCCGCCGGACGACGGGGCGATCGCGCTACGCCGAACGGCGCAGGGTTTTAAAGGCCACAAACAGGAACAGGATCCACACCGGCAGCAGAATCGCCGACAGGCGCATCCCGTCAATGGTGCACATCAGCACCAGGATCAGCCCCAGAAAGGCGATACAGATATAGTTTCCGGCGGGCGACAGCAGCGCTTTAAACTTCGACTCGCGCCCCTTGCGCCGCTGGGCGGCGCGGAACTTGAGGTGCGCCAGGCAGATCATAATCCAGTTCAGCAGCAGCGTCGCTACCACCAGCGCCATCAGCAGGCCGAGGGCTTTCTGCGGCAGCAGGTAGTTAAGCAGCACCACCAGCGAGGTGATAATCCCCGAGAGCAGCAGGGAGTTAACCGGCACGCCGCGCTTGCTGACGCGGGCGAGAAACTTCGGCGCATTGCCCTGCACCGACAGACCGAACAGCATCCGGCTATTTGAGTAAACGCCGCTGTTATAAACCGACAGCGACGCTACCAGAATCACGAAGTTCAGCGCGGAAGCCACCACGTTGCTGTCGAGATTATGAAAGATCATCACGAACGGGCTGCTGTCGGATTTGATTTCCACCCACGGATAGAGCGCCAGCAGAACCACCAGCGAACCGATATAAAACAGCAGAATACGGTATACCACCTGGTTGACCGCTTTCGGGATGCTCTTTTCCGGGTTCTGCGCTTCCGCGGCGGTAATGCCGATAAGCTCCAGTCCGCCGAAGGAGAACATGATCACCGCCAGCGACACGATCAGGCCGTGCCAGCCGGTGGCGAAGAAACCGCCGTGTTTCCATAGGTTATCGATTCCCGCCTTGCTGCCGCCGTGGCCGCCGAACAGCATCCACAGGCCAAAGCCGATCATGCCGATAATCGCCAGCACCTTAATCAGCGCGAACCAGAACTCCGCTTCGCCGTACAGGCGCACGTTCACCAGGTTTACGGCGTTGATAATGATGAAGAACGCGGCGGCCCAGATCCACGTCGGCACATCCGGCAGCCAGTACTGCATATAGATCCCGGCGGCGGTCAGCTCCGCCATCCCGACCAGCACGAACATCACCCAGTAGTTCCAGCCGGAAAGAAAACCGGCGAACGGGCCCCAGTATTTATAAGCAAAGTGGGCAAAGGAGCCTGAAACCGGTTCTTCGACGACCATTTCGCCCAGCTGGCGCATGATCAGAAAGGCGACGATCCCGGCGACGGCATAGCCGAGCAGTACGGCCGGTCCCGCCATTTGAATCGCCGGCCCGATGCCGAGAAACAGGCCAGTACCGATGGCGCCGCCAAGGGCGATAAGTTGAATATGTCGGTTCTGTAAACCGCGATGAAGCGTCGGGCCGCTTTCCTCTACGGCATCCGACGATGTTGACGCGTCTTTCACGTCGATCCCCTGTGTGTATATATGAAGGGGCACCTTTTAACACTTATACCCGTCATACTTCAAGCTGCATGTGCGTTGGCTTTTCTCGCTCACCCCAGTCACTTACTGGAGTAAGCTCCTGGGGATTCCCTGCGTCGCCGCCTTCCTGCAACTCGAATTATTTAGGGTATAAAATCGTCATACTTCAAGCCGCAGATGCCCTGGCTTTATACATTCATTGATTTATTACAACCGGCGAGCCGCCCTGCCCGCTCCTGCGGTTTTGCCTTAAAATTCGTAGCCGACCGAAACCTTGAACGTGCGCGGTTCGCCGCGGAACAGATAGGTTCCGCTGTCGTCCGCGCCGGACCAGTAGTTCTCATCCGTCACGTTATCGACGCCCGCGCGTACCGTCATCTGATTCTGGTTCTCGTTAAGCGCCAGACGATAGCGCACGCCGAGATCCAGGGTCGTGAAGCTATCAATCTTCTTGCTGTTCGCCTGGTCGGCATACTGCGAACCCGAGTGATTGAGGCGTGCGGTGGCGGTGAGGCCGTCGATAGGTTTGATGTCATACTCTGCGCCAAGCACCGCGTAGAAGCCCGGTACGCCGATGGCTGTTTTACCATCATTGACGCCATCCTTGGTTTTCGACAGTTCGGCTTTCAGCCAGGTCGCGCTGGCGTTAAGGCGCAGGCCGTACAGCGGTTCGCCGAAAACGTTAAATTCCACGCCGCGATTGCGCTGCTCGCCGTTAAGGCCATAGCGTTTCTGGCTATCCAGGAAGGCGGAAGGCATTTTAATTTCAAACAGCGCCAGCGAGCCGCCAATGCGGCCAAAATCCGCCTTCATCCCGACTTCGTTTTGTTTTGAGTGAATAATTCCGACGCTTTCCCCATAGTTAGCGGCGGAGGTTGGCGCATTGCTGCCCGGCTGCAGGGCTTCGGTATGGTTAGCGTATAAAGAGAGAACCTGCCACGGCTTATAGACCACGCCATAGGTCGGCATCCAGCGGCTGTCGTCATACGCATCGCTTTGCAGGCCGGTGACTTTATCGTAGTTGCGCACCACCACTTTTTGATGACGGGCGCCGACGGTGAACAGCAGCGTATCGTCCAGCACGCCGAGGGTGTCGCTCAGCAGCCAGCCCTGGGAACGGGTGCGGCCGCTGGTGAGCGGATCGCCATAGTCGCCGCCGAATGATGCGTTCGCCGGGGGCGCAACCGGACGGGTATCGTAGATATTCACCAGCGGATTATCCGCCGCCTTCGACATCCGCCACGCGGTTTTGTCGTTCTGGGTTTTCGCCGAATAGCCGACGTTGACCTTGTGCGACACAAAACCGGTAGCGAATTCGCCGCGTATCCCGGCCATGCCGCTGGCGGTATCCATATAGCGGTTGGTGTCCAGGCGCCCCGCCGTGGCGTTGCCCGCCCGGTCAATCAGCTTCGAGGCGCTATAGAGACCGATTTCATGGGCATGCTGCGCCCCCAGAGCGGCGTAGGCGGTCCATTTATCGACAATGTCGTATTCCATTCTCAGCATACCGAACTCATTTTCGATATCGCTGTAAGCCCATTTTTGCGTGTAGTTGTGGGTGTTATCCGGCAGGCGCGGAATAAAATCGACGCCCGAAATGTTGATGCCCATCGGGCTACCGTGGAAGGTTTTTTTCTGATAGCCAAAGTCAAACGAGCTGCGCATCCGTTCGCCGCGATAATCGAGCCCTATGGAGGCCAGCGTGGTTCTGCGCTTATCACTCTCCACCGCCGCCTCGCCTTCGCGGTGCACCAGATTCACCCGCGCGCCGAACTGGTTGTCGTCGCCAAAGCGGCGGCCCAAATCCAGCGTGCCGCCGACCTGAGAATCCGAGGTATAGTCGACGCCCACGCGGGCGGTCGGGGTATCTTCCGCGCGCTTAGGCTCCAGGTTGATCATCCCGCCGACGCCGGAGCTGGCCGCACCGTTAAGCAGAGCGTTGGCGCCTTTAAAAATTTCGACCCGCTCAAGCATGGCGGTATCCACCACCTGACGCGGCACCACGCCCGCCAGCCCGCTCAGGGTCATATCATCGCCGTCAAATTTAAGGCCGCGAATGCGGTAGGTCTCGGCGTAGTTACCGTAGCCCTGCACCGGCTGAACCCCGGCATCGTTGCTGACCACATCGGCGATGGTTTTCGCCTGCTGATCCTCGATAAGCTTCGAGGTATAGCCGATGATGCTAAACGGAACGTCCATCGCGTTTTGTTCGCCGAGCATCCCGAGACGTCCGCCGTTGGCTATCTGACCATCGAGATAGGCGGGCACTATCAAATCGCCGCCGGCTTTAAAATCGCTGGCGGATGCGGCCTGAACGACCATCGTTTCTTCGCTTTTCTGGCGTTCGGCGACGTTTTCCGCCGCCGTTGCCGAATGGGAGATTGCGCCAATGGTTAACGCCAGCAGCGTTTTCCGCAGCGGGAAAGCCGGTGCGGCGCAGCCGCTTAAGTTGGCAGAGACGGCCAGCGCCGGGAGAGTGCGTTTCATAAGATCAGTCCTGAACAAAATCAACGATCCGATAGTGACTCCGCCGCCGAAATTCGCATTTCCGGTCTTGCGCCTGTGAGCCCCATCCAGTGCCTTCGCCGTTTCCCTGTGAGCCCGCGACGTACGCAGGTTATCTCCTGATAAAACCGCAAACAAGAAGAAGAATGAGAACTATACGCATTATCTTATCGTAATCAAGCCTGGCTTTTGCCGTCTGGAAAAACGTTTCATTTTTCGCTGAAAGGGATTCGCCGCAGAGGTTTGGGCGAAAGGTGAGGAAGCGCGCGCAGCAAAACGCGGAGAGACAAAAGGCCGGAACCCGACAGGCTCCGGCCTCAATCACTACGCGCTGGCGGTATCCAGACGCGCCAGCTGCCCGGCGCTCAGGCTCAGCGCGGCGGCGCGAGCAAAGCTCTCCACCTGAGCGAGGCTGGTGGCGCTGGCGATGGGCGCCGTCACGCCGTCGCGGCTCATCAGCCAGGCCAGCGCGACTTCGGCAGGTTTAGCGCCGCTTTGCTCCGCCACTTCAACCAGGGTATCGACAATACGCAGCCCGCGAGGATTGAGATATTTGCCGATACCGCCCCCGCGCTGGCTTTGCGCCAGGTCGGACTGCTGGCGGTATTTGCCGGTCAGGAAGCCGGACGCCAGGCTGTAGTAGGTCACCACGCCGATATCGCGGCTGATGCACAGGTCGCAGAGCGCGCCCTCAAAAGCCGAGCGATGATAAAGATTGTATTCCGGCTGCAGCACCTGCCAGGCCGGCAGGCCGCTTTTACGCGACACCTCCAGCGCGCCTGAAAGCTGCTGCGCATCGAGGTTCGAGGCGCCCATGGCGCGGATTTTCCCCGCCTGCTGTAGGGCGTGGAAGGCGTCGAGGGTTTCGGCGACCGGCGTTTCCGGGTCCGGCCAGTGGGCGAAATAGAGGTCAATATAATCGGTATTCAGGCGTCGCAGGGAGTCGTCCACCGCCTGCTGGATCCAGGCTTTTTTCAACCCTTTATGACCGGGAAGGCCTAAATCGGAACCCACTTTGGTGAAGAGCTTTACCTTATCGCGCATGCCTGGCCGCGCCTGTAGCCAGCGGCCGATAATGGTTTCAGACTCGCCGCCCTGGTTGCCATCCGCCCAGCGGGAGTAGACATCCGCCGTGTCGATAGCATCGAAGCCGTGGTCTATAAACGCATCAAGAATGGCAAAACTGGTTTTTTCATCGATGGTCCAGCCAAAAACGTTACCGCCAAACACCAGCGGGGCGATGGAAAATCCGGTTTTGCCCAAGGGACGTGTCATCATGCCGTTCACTCCTTATCGCTTATATTCAGTATCCTTCGGAACGCCGTGAGGGCCAGAAAAGGACAATTACGGGATAGTAAGAAAAGGAAGCTTGAAGCGGGCTATCCGTGCCCGCTGAATGCATAACAACATTATGTCCCGGAATAGACGTCAAAGCTAAAATATTTCCCGGCTAACTTTTTATAGGTGCCGTCGGCGAGAATAGTGGCAATCGCGCCGTTTATCTCCTGGCGCAGAGCATCGTCCTCTTTGCGCAGGCCAATCGCCGCGCCGGCGCCGAACAGCTTGTCGTCCTTCAGGTGGCCGCCAACGAAGGCAAAATCTTTACCCTGCGGCTGCTGCAGGAAGCTGTAGTCGGCCATCATCCCGGAAAGCACCGCGCCGTCAATACGCCCGGACTCCAGATCCTGAACCACGCGATCCGCCCCCTGATAGGCGACGATATTGATCCCCGCCGTGCGCCAGTGCTGGTTAACGTAAGTCTCCTGCGCCGAGCCCTGCTCTACGCCGATGGTTTTGCCCTTCAGCTGCTCGACGGTATTCCCGGCCAGGGTGTTTTTACGCGCCACGAGGAACACCGGGCCGTTGTACAGCTTGTCGCTAAAGCCGATCTGCTCTTTGCGCTTCTCGGTCATATACATGCCGGAGAGGATCGCGTCGAACTTACGCGCCTTCAGCGCCGGAATAATGCCGTCGAAGTTGCTTTCCACCCACACGCACTTCGCCTGCAACTGGGCGCAAATCGCGTTGCCGAGGTCAATATCAAAACCCGCCAGCTTACCCTGCGGATCTTTCCATTCAAACGGCGCGAAAGTCGGATCGACGCCAAAGCGAATTTCCTTATTTTCTGCGGCCAGGGCTGAAGTTGAGGCCATCAGCGCGACCCACAGCAGAAGAGATTTTTTCATTATTTACGGACTCCAGAGATCAACGGCAGTGTGTTTCAACTAACCGGGCGAACAGCGTCGCGCCGGTAGAAATAATGTCATCATTAAAGTCATAGCCGGGGTTGTGCACCATACAGCTGCCCTTCCCGCCTTTCTCGCCATTGCCCAGCAGGAAGTAGCAGCCGGGGCGCTGCTGGAGCATAAAGGCGAAATCTTCGCTGGCGTTCATCGGCGAAATGGATTCCAGCACGCCCTCCTCGCCAAAGACGTCCAGCGCCAGCGCTTTGGCGAATTCGGTCTCTTCGACGCTGTTGGTCAGTACCGGATAGGAGTCAAAAACCGCTACCTCGCTGCTGGCGCCGTAGCTTTTGGCGGTAAAATCAGCGAGCTCCTTGATCCGCTTAATCAGCAGGTCGCGAATTTCCGGCTTCATCGCCCGCACGCTCAGCTCCATCACCACGTTTTCAGGGATGACGTTGGAGGCGATACCCGCCTGGAAGGTGCCGACGCTCACCACCGCGGTTTCGCCCGGCGGTACGTTACGCGCAACGATGCTTTGCAGATTCATCACCAGCGCCGCGCCGGTAACAATGGGATCGACGGTGCGCTCGGGATGCGCGCCGTGGCCGCCGTAGCCGGTAATGGTGATTTTTACCGTATCCGCCGAGGCCATAAAATTCCCGGCGTAAAAGCCGATTTTCCCCACCGGCAGGCCCGGCATATTATGCAGGCCGAAGATGCGCTCGCAGGGAAAGCGCTCAAACAGGCCGTCTTTGATCATTAAATCCGCGCCGCCGATCGCTTCTTCCGCGGGCTGGAAAATCAGGTGTACCGTGCCGTTGAACTGGCAGGCCGGCGAGGCGATATATTTCGCCGCCGCCAGCAGAATGGTGGTGTGGCCGTCGTGGCCGCAGGCGTGCATTTTTCCGGCCACGGTGCTGGCCCAGGGGAGATCGGTCGCTTCGAAAATCGGCAGCGCGTCCATGTCGGCGCGCAGGCCGATAGTACGCGGCGAATCGCCCTTGCTTAACGTTCCTACCACCCCGGTTTTCGCCAGCCCGCGGGTCACCGTATAGCCCCACTCGGTCAGTTTTCCGGCCACCAGCTCGCTGGTATTAAACTCTTCCAGGCTTAATTCCGGATGGGCGTGCAAATAATGACGGATCGCAATCATTTCATCTTCGGTAGCTTTAATTTCAGGAATTACACAGTCGGTCATGCCGGTCTCCGGGATATAGAATCAAGTGCTAAGCTTTAATAACTTAACGTGCTAATGGTTTATTGCAAGCAGGATTTCTTATTCCGCGCGGGGTTTTCATCTGATTTATTCATAGCGATTTAACGGCGAAGCGGACGAGTTTTACTATCACCTGAACCAGGAAACGTCTTACATTCTCTGCCTTTTATTAATCATGAAGCACAATACTCATTTATAAAGCCTAAATAAGCAGATAAAACATCAAAGAAGAGGCGCAAGGATGATATTTTCAACTTTGCGGTTTTTAAGCGGATTTGATGTGAGAACAGGGGCAGGTGGGCATCGCCCGATAGCGCCAGGCTGGCCGGACTACCGTCCCGCAGACGCGGAAATCGGTAGCGCGAACAGGTGCACAGCACCGCCTCCGGAGGAGGCGGTTGCGAGGTTAAAGCAGAAAAGGTTAGTGGCTCAGCGCGCCGTTAATCAGGATCGACGTAATAATCCCGGTCGCGGCGGCAATCAGCACATAGTTACCGTCAATATAGGACCAGTGTTGTCCGTGCGGCGGTGCCGGTAATCCGCGATCGTTCCAGTCGTTTATCCGGTAATCATTGCCGCGATAACGTTCCGGAGCCGGCTGACCTTTGCGAAAATCATGGCCGTTCCACGCGAAATGGTCCCGCTCATGGCGCTCCTGATGAGGATTGCCCTGCGGCCCCTTGTCACCGCGCGACGGGCCACGGTTATCGTCGTTACCCTGATGATTGTTGGCCTGCGGCCCCTTGCCCGGCCCCTGCTGACGGTTGCCGTCCGGGCCGCCGCGGCCGGCGTCTTGCTGCCAGACCTGCTGCTGACCGCGGTTGTTGCCGCCAGGGCCATCCACCCAGGCGACGGAAGACAAAGCACAAGATAGAATAATCGCCAGTGAAAGAATCTTTTTCATAATACACCTCCTGATATATTTCCTTTGTACCGGGAAAATGTGGAGGAATAGTGAGTAACAATATAACCAGGACAATTCCTGGCTTATACCTTTCATCTTTTAAGGCGCATGTCCTGGCTGCATGCATTCCCCCCGTTCACCTGGCGACCGGTGCTCCCGGGGACTTATAAATTCGCCGCCGCTGTGCGGCTAAAAATCCAGGGAGAGAGCATGATAACGTTTTTAAAATATTATCCCGACGCTGAACAAAGCGCACCAAATAACAAAAAAGGCCGCTTTCGCGACCTTTTTTAGAAAATAGCCAGAGATTACTCAGTGACTTTGGTTTTTAGCTCTTCGGCACCCTGCTTGGTTTTATCCCAGCCTTCTTTGCTGACCTCTTTGGTCTTATTCCAGCCTTTTTCGGTGCCTTCTTTAGTCGCGTTCCAGCCCTTCTCAGTCCCTTCTTTGGTCTTATTCCAGGTTTTCTGCGCGCCTTCGCTAACTTCGCTGCCTACGCTGTCGCTTTTGCCTTCTGCCGCGTGTTTGGCTTTCAGCTGCTGCTCTTCACCCTGGTGCTGGGCCTCGTGCAGTTTTTCTTTCGCGGTGTTCGCCCCTTCATGGGCCGCCGCGACGGTATCGTCGGTTGCGTGTGTCGTTGTTGCAGCAAAAACAGGAGCTGCTACCAGAATCGCAGATAACGCAATCATTGCTTTTTTCATAATGTCCTCTCTCGCTAACGAACTTAATGTTATGAGTCGCATTTAGCATGGCACAAGATTTTACCGCCTGGCTTTAGGGATTGTTCTTAAAACTGATTTCGGACTCTTCTATCGACTTTTGGTCTGCCGCGTCCCGCTTCTGAATGCGCGAATAAATTCCAACAAATTTGTTACATTTTAAGTCATTTGCCGTTGATATACTTGCCGTTTATGTTTACACGAGAATAATTCTCAGAATCATTATATTTATAAATTAGCAAACGGAACGCATATTATGGCAAGAAAATCAGTAGGTTCGTTCATCCTTACTGCCCTGATTTCCACTCCTCTCTGTAGCTTTGCCGCGCAATATCCGCTCACCGTCACCGATCTCGACGGCCGCGCGATTACGCTCCAGCATGAGCCACAGCGCATTATCCTGCAGGATGGTCGCGATATTATGGCCATGGCCCTGCTCGACCGCGACAACCCCTTCAGGCGCGTCGTGGCATGGAATAACCTGGCCAGAAAACAGGACATCAATACCTGGAAAATGCTGCAAGAGAAGTGGCCGCAATCCGCTCAGATCCTCGATATGGGCTTTAGCGATAAGGGCAACGTTGACCTTGAGAGCGTCATTTCCCGCCAGCCGGACCTGATGATCGCCCAGCTTCGCGCGAAGCCCGCGCTGGAGGAGAGCGGTGTCATCAGCAAGCTCAGCGCGCTGAATATTCCCGTGCTGTTCGTCGATTATGAAATCAACCCCGGCAAAGACACCGCCCCGAGTATCGATCTGCTGGGGAAAGTTCTTAACCGTGAAGAAAACGCCAAAGCCTATACCGACTATTACCGTCAGCAGCTGGACGCCATCCGCCAGAAAACCGCGAACATCACGCCGAAGGCTAACGTTTTTGTCGAGGCGCTGGCGGGTAATAGCGATGCCTGCTGCTTTACCCACGGCCACAACGGCTGGGGTGGTCTGGTCGAAGCCGTCGGCGCGAACAATATCGGCTCGCAGCTGCTGCCGGGCGCTTCCGGCTTTGTGTCGCTGGAAAAAGTGATTAGCATGAAGCCGGATGCCTATATTATGACCGGTTCAAAACGCGGGAATAGCCAGGTGCTGCCGCTCGGTTTACAGGCCGATCCCCAGGAGGTCAATCGTCAGGCGGAGCGGCTGCTGTCGCGCACCGGCGTGAGCAACATCCCGACGATTGAAGCAAAACGCGCTTACGGCATTTACCACCACTTCTACAACCATCCGTGGAATATCGTCGGTATGGCGTATCTGGCGAAGGATATCTATCCCCAGACCTTCAGCGACCTCAACCCTGACGATAGCTGGCACTACATTGTCCGTCATTTCACCACCCTTCCCGATCTGCCGTTTGTTTTTTCCTGGCAACAAGGTGAGTAATTAGCCATGAGTCTCTCTCCTGAATCCGATATCGTCGCGTTCGGCGTCGATAGCCGTGACGTAATGGCAAACTACCGTCACATTGTGCGCCGCCGCGCCATCATGCTGCTGCTGCTGACGCTGTTGATTGTCGCCTCGCTGCTGCTCGACTTCGTGATGGGACCATCCGGCCTGTCGCTGCAGGCGCTTTGGCAAACCCTTACCGACCCGGCCAGCGCCAGCGCCGGGACGCGGGCGATCGTCTGGGATATCCGCATGCCCTATGCGCTGATGGCGATCGTCGTCGGCCTGGCTCTCGGCCTCGCCGGGGCGGAAATGCAGACCATCCTTAACAATCCGCTGGCGAGCCCGTTTACGCTCGGCGTCTCCTCGGCGGCGGCATTCGGCGCGGCGCTGGCTATCGTGCTGGGGATAGGGATTCCCGGCATTCCCGGCCAGTGGTTTGTCTCGGCCAACGCTTTTATCTTCGCTCTGCTGGCGGCGCTGCTGCTGGACGGTATTACGCGCTGGACCCAGGTCGCCACCTCCGGCGTCATTCTGTTCGGGATCGCGCTGGTGTTTACCTTCAATGCGCTGGTATCGATGCTGCAGTTTGTCGCCAACGAAGATACCCTCCAGGGGCTGGTGTTCTGGACGATGGGCAGCATTGACCGCGCTTCATGGCAAAAGGTGGGGATCCTGCTTGCGATACTGGCGGTCGTCATGCCGCTATCAATGCGCAGCGCGTGGAAGCTGACCGCGCTGCGCCTCGGCGAGGACCGGGCCGTCAGCTTCGGCATCAACGTGCGCCGCCTGCGCCTGACCACCCTGCTGCGCATCAGCGTTCTGTCGGCGATTTCGGTGGCGTTCGTTGGCCCAATCGGTTTTATCGGCCTGGTGGCGCCGCATATCGCCAGGCTGGTTTTCGGCGAAGATCACCGCTTTTACCTGCCGGCCAGCGCGTTAATCGGCGCCCTCGTCCTGTCGCTGGCTTCGGTTGCGGCAAAAAACCTGATTCCCGGCGCAGTGATTCCGGTGGGCATCGTCACCTCGCTGGTGGGGGTGCCTTTTTTCCTGAGCATTATTTTGCGCCATCGGGGGCACGTATGAGCCATGTTGTATCCGGACTGGCGCTGACCCATTTCAGCGCCGGTTATCCCAGACGTCAGGTGATTCGCGACCTGACGGTACCGCGGCTGCAGCGCGGTAAAATCACCGCGCTGCTCGGCCCCAACGGCAGCGGAAAATCCACCCTGATGCGGGCGATGGCCGGGCTGGGGCCGTCCGCGGGCGAGCTGTCGCTGGACGGTGAGAATCTGCTTGCCCTCCCCTTTGCCCGGCGTGCGGAAAAAGTGGTCTACCTGCCGCAGACGCTGCCCGCCGGCGTGCACTTGCGGGTGCAGGAGTCGATTATTGTCGCTCAACGCGCCGCCGGAGGAGCGCACAGCCCGGAAAATCAGGCGCAGGTGATGTCGCTGCTGCGCCAGCTAGGCATTGAACATCTGGCGCTGAGCTACCTCGACCGGCTATCCGGCGGGCAGAAGCAGCTCGTCGGCCTGGCGCAATCGCTTATCCGTCAGCCAGCCCTGCTGCTGCTGGATGAGCCCCTTAGCGCGCTGGATTTAAACTATCAGTTCCACGTGATGGATCTGGTGCGTGAGGAGACGCAGAGGCGCAACATCATCACGCTGGTGGTGGTTCACGACATCAATATCGCCCTGCGCCACGCGGATCACGTGCTGATGTTGAAAGAGGGACAACTGCTGGGGGACGGCGCGCCGGCCGAGGTGATTACCCCGCAGGCTCTGGCGGCGGTTTACGGCGTGCGCGGGCGCATCGAGCCCTGTTCTCAGGGGGTGATGCAGGTGATTATCGACGGTCTGGCGGCGGGGGCTTAGGGCTTAAGCGGCTGCGGCGTTGAACATCAAGCCCTGAGATCCCCTCTCTCCAGGGCTTTGCCGGAGGCGGCGCGCTGCGCCTCTCCGGCCTACCGCGTTATGCCGCCATCTCGCCCGCCGCCACCGTAAGCCCCTCCCGCCTGGCCGAATCATCGCTCTTTTGCTAACCAGCTCACGTTTTTATGTCCTGATTGGCACTTTTCCGCCCGTGACGTTCCCCTCATTCTGTCGCTATGCTTTAATGTGCTAAACCGGTTTAATTAAGTTTAGCTATGGAGAATTTTCAACATGAATGCAAAAGTTTGGGTTCTGGGAGACGCGGTAGTGGACCTGCTGCCGGAGAGCGAAGGCCGCCTGCTGCGCTGCCCCGGCGGCGCCCCGGCTAACGTGGCGGTCGGTATCGCCCGCCT
>OGYT01000458.1_pt1 | contig 31721 bp, 44 predicted proteins | sample 1576631 | NCBI WGS metagenome assembly OGYT01 (sample SAMEA3541588, study PRJEB24748) | human gut metagenome | biome: human gut; feature: human-associated habitat; material: faeces | place: China | collected 2012
CCGGCGCACAGACCGGTGAAATCGAATTGAACGATAGCGTATTTGGCGTTGAAGTGAACGAAGCCGTTATGCGTCAGGCCGTTCTCCGTCAGCTCGCCAACCAGCGCTTGGGCACACATTCCACCAAAACTCGCGGTGTCGTTCGCGGTGGTGGCAGAAAGCCTTGGAAACAAAAAGGAACCGGCCGGGCCCGTGTAGGCAGCAACCGCAGCCCGTTGTGGGTTGGTGGCGGCACCATCTGGGGTCCCCATCCGCGCTCTTACGCACAGAAAATGCCGCGTAAAGCTCGTCGCCTCGCCGTTAAATCCGCTTTGAGCAATAAAGTCAATACTAACGAATTGTTCGTCCTCGACGAAATCAATCTCGCAGCTCCGAAGACGAAAGAAGTCGTCGCACTCATCAACAACTTCAAATTCGCTGGTGAAAAAGTCCTTTTCATCACCGACAACGATGAAGTCGTAGAACGCTGCGCACGCAACATCAAAGGCGTTAAAGCCATTTCCACTACGGGCGTCAACATCTTTGACCTGCTCCACTACACGAAATTGTTCGTTACGAAGAGCGCTGTAGCTAAGATTGAGGAGGTGCTCGCATAATGAACATGCATGATCTCTTGCTGAAACCGGTCATCACTGAAAAAACGACCATGATGATGTCTGATGGCAAATACACATTCAAAGTACCGCTCCGTGCTAATAAAGTTGAAATCCGTAAAGCTGTTGAAGCCGTCTTCGGCGTCAAAGTTAAAAGCGTAGCAACACTTCGCACGATGGGCAAATTCAAGCGCATGGGTAAATACATCGGCAAGCGCCCGGATTACAAGAAAGCCATCGTAACCCTTCAGGAAGGCGAAACCATCGAATTCTTCGAAGGAGCTTAAGGAATTAACGAATAAGGAGGAGGCACTACAATGGCCATTAAATCATTTAAACCGTACTCCGCTAGCCGCCGTTTCATGACTGTTTCGACATTCGAAGAAATCACGGCGTCTAAACCGGAAAAATCCTTATTGGCTAAAGTAACCAATAAGGGCGGTCGTAATAACAGCGGCCGTATGACTGTCCGCCATCAGGGCGGTGGTCACAAACGCCGTTATCGTTTGATTGACTTCAAACGTATTAAAGATAACATCCCGGCAAAAGTTGCGACGATCGAATACGATCCGAACCGCTCTGCCAACATCGCTCTTCTGTTCTACGCAGATGGCGAAAAGAAATATATCATCGCTCCGAACGGCCTTAAAGTTGGCGACGTCGTCTACAGCGGCCCGGAATCGGATATCAAAGTCGGCAACGCATTGCCGCTCCAGAATATCCCCCTCGGTACACTCGTACACAACGTTGAACTGAAAATCGGCAAAGGCGGCCAGATGGTCCGTTCTGCTGGTGAATCGGCTCAGCTCATGGCTAAAGAAGGCAACTATGCACTGCTCCGCCTTCCGTCCGGCGAACTTCGTCAGGTACACGTGCGCTGCCGCGCTACGATCGGCGTAGTCAGCAATACGGATTATGAAAACATTACCATCGGTAAAGCCGGCCGTTCCCGTTGGAAGGGCATCCGTCCGGGCAACCGCGGTGTTGTCATGAACCCGTGCGATCATCCGCATGGCGGCGGCGAAGGTAAAGCTCCTGTTGGTCGTAAACGTCCGGTTACTCCTTGGGGTAAACCTGCTTATGGCGTTAAGACTCGCGACGCTAAGAAAGCTTCCAATAAATTCATTGTGAAGAGACGTAAATAAGTGTTGAGGAAAGGAGATAACTAAGTGTCCAGATCCATTAAAAAGGGCCCATTCGTAGCACACCATCTCTTGAAGAAAATCGACGCTATGAACGAAGCCAACGAAAAGAAAGTAATCAAAACCTGGTCCCGTGCCTCGATGATCCTGCCGAGCTTCGTCGGCCACACCATCGCTGTTCACGACGGCCGTAAACATGTACCTGTCTATATCACGGAAGATATGGTAGGTCATAAATTAGGCGAATTCGCACCGACTCGTACGTTCAAGGGTCATGCTAAAGCCGAAAAAGTAACTAAATAAGGGGGTAACATAAATGGCAGTAAAAGCTGTTACGAAACACATTCGCATTGCTCCCCGTAAAATTCGGATTGTTGCTGACTTGGTTCGGGGCAAAAACGTCGGCGAAGCTTTCGCTATCTTGAAATTCACTCCGAAAGTGGGTTCCCGTGTAGTTGAAAAAACTTTGCGCAGTGCCGTTGCTAATGCGGAACATAACAATGATATGGACGTTGCAAAATTGTTCATTTCTGAAATCTTTGTTGACCAGGATTCCACGATGAAACGTATTCATCCGCGCAGCCGTGGACAGGCCTTCAAAATTCTCAAACATTCCAGTCATTTGACGGTTGTTGTTGACGAAAAAGCATAAGGAGGGAAATGGAGTGGGTCAGAAAGTTAATGCCCATGGATTCCGCGTCGGCGTTTCCAAACCTTGGGACGCAAAATGGTATGCAGAAAAAGATTACGCTGCACTTTTGAATGAAGACGTCAAGATCCGTGAATTCTTAAAGAAACAGTTATACATCGCAGGTGTTTCTCGTATTGAAATCGAACGCTCTGCAAAACGTATCAAATTGATTATCCATACCGCAAAACCGGGCATGGTCATCGGCCGTGGCGGCGCAGGTATCGAAGATATTAAAAAAGCGTTGAAAGCCTTCACCACTAAGACTGTCGACGTAAACATCGCAGAAATCAAACAGGCCGAAATGGATGCAACCCTGGTTGCTGAAAACGTTGCCGGCCAGCTCGAACGCCGTATCGGCTTCCGCCGCGCTATGAAACAGTGCGTTGGCCGTACCATGCGTATGGGCGCTAAAGGTATCAAAATCATGTGCTCCGGCCGTCTTGGCGGTGCTGAAATCGCTCGCAGCGAAAGCCTTCGCGACGGTTCCATCCCCTTGCACACGCTCCGCGCTAACATCGACTATGGCTTCGCTGAAGCTCATACGACATATGGCTGCATCGGCGTAAAATGCTGGATTTACAAAGGTGAAATCCTCCCGGAAGCTAAGAAAGCTCCGAAGAAACGCGAAGGGAGTGAAGCATAATGTTAATTCCAAAACGTGTTAAATATCGTAAACAGTTCCGTGGCCGCATGAAAGGCCAGGCACATCGTGGTAATAAAGTTGCTCATGGCGATTTCGGTCTCGTCGCTCTCGAACCGTCGTGGATTACGAACCGCCAGATCGAAGCAGCCCGTATCGCTATGACCCGTTATATCAAACGTGGTGGTAAAGTCTGGATCAAAATCTTCCCGGACAAACCGATCACGGCAAAACCGGCTGGTACTCGTATGGGTTCCGGTAAAGGCGCTCCTGAATACTGGGTTGCCGTTGCAAAACCGGGCCGCGTACTCTTTGAAATGGGCGGTGTAAGCGAAGAAATTGCTCGTGAAGCAATGCGTCTTGCCGGCCATAAGCTGCCGATTAAAACGAAGTTTGTTGTTAAAGGTCAGGAATTAGGTGGTGAATAAAATGAAGGTTAAAGAAATCCGTGCGCTGAGCGCTGCCGAAATGGATGAAAAAGTGGTTAGCCTGAAAGAAGAATTGTTTAACCTCCGTTTTCAACATGCGACCGGCCAATTAGAAAATCCAATGCGTATCCGCGAAGTCAAAAAGACGATCGCTCGCATCAAAACGGTACAGCGTGAAGCAGAACTGAAAGCGCAGGCGTAAGAAACGTCCATAATTGGAATCTAAAAGGAGGTCACAAGCACAGATGGAAAGAAATGAACGGAAAATCCGCGTAGGTAAAGTTGTCAGCGATAAAATGGACAAAACCGTTGTCGTTGCTGTAGAATATAAAACACAGCACAAGCTGTACAAAAAGCCGATTATCTCGACTGTAAAATTCAAAGCCCACGATGAAAACAACGAATGCCATGTTGGCGACGTAGTCCGCATTGAAGAAACTCGTCCGCTGTCCAAACAGAAACACTGGAGAGTAGTGACAATCGTAGAAAAAGCTAAATAAGCTTCATTAATTAGGAGGTTAAGCCATGATTCAGCAAGAAACTGTGTTGAATGTTGCCGATAACACTGGCGCCAAGAAAATCTTGTGCATCCAGGTCATGGGTGGCTCGTATCGTAAATATGGCAACATTGGTGATATCATTACCGCATCTGTTAAAGATGCATCACCCGGTGGCGTTGTCAAGAAAGGCGACGTAGTCAAAGCTGTTATCGTTCGTTCTAAAAAAGGTTTGCGCCGTGCAGACGGTTCCTATATCCGTTTCGACGAAAACGCAGCTGTCGTAATCAATAATGATAAAAGCCCGAAAGGTACTCGTATTTTTGGGCCCGTTGCCAGAGAATTGCGTGAAAAAGATTTCATGAAGATCATCTCCCTGGCTCCGGAAGTATTATAAGGAGGAGGTGTTCTCAATGGGTAAAATGCACGTTAAAACAGGCGATACGGTCATCGTCATCGCTGGTAAAGAAAAAGGCAAAAAAGGCAAGGTCATCGCAACGTATTCGAAAAAAGACCGTGTCGTAGTTGAAGGCCTTAACCTGGTTAAGCGCCACACGAAACCGAGTCAGAACAATCCTCAAGGCGGCATTATCACCAAGGAAGCAGCAATCCATGTTTCCAACGTAATGCTCGTAGATCCTGAAAGCGACAAACCGACTCGTGTCAAAATGGTCCAGCAGGCCGATGGCACCAAAGTCCGTACAGCCGTAAAGAGCGGTAAAGCTATCTAATAAGAAGGGAGGCCCTTGAGAGTGTCCAGATTAAAAGACAAATACCTTTCCGAAGTCGTAAAAGGCTTGCAGGAAAAATACAATTATAAAAACGTAATGCAGATTCCGAAGGTTACCAAAGTTGTTATCAACATGGCCGTTGGCGAAGCTGTTACCAACTCCAAAGCCTTGGACGCTGCTGTCAATGATATGACCATCATTTCCGGTCAGAAACCGATCATCACGAAAGCCAAGAAATCCATCGCAGCTTTCAAAATCCGTGAAGGCATGAACCTCGGCTGCAAAGTTACCCTGCGCGGCGAACGGATGTATGAATTCCTCGATAAACTGATGAACTTGACACTGCCCCGCGTCCGTGACTTCCACGGCGTCAGTGCCACCGGTTTCGACGGCCGCGGCAACTATACCCTCGGCCTGAAAGAACAGCTTATCTTCCCGGAAATCGAATACGATAAGGTTGATAAAGCTCGCGGCATGGACATCACCATCGTTACCACAGCTACGACCGACGAAGAAGGCCGTGACATGCTGAAAATGATGGGCATGCCTTTTGAAAAGTAATAGAGGAGGATAACATACATGGCAAAGAAATCGATGCTCGAACGTGAAAAGAAACGTGAAAAAATGGTTGCCAAATACGCTAAGCTCCGCGCTGAACTCAAAGCAAAAGGCGACTATGAAGCACTTTCTCAGCTGTCGGCCAACGCATCTCCGGTTCGTCTGCACAACCGTTGCAAAGTAACCGGCCGTCCTCACGGTTATATGCGTAAATTCGGCATCTGCCGCATCACATTCCGTGAACTGGCTTACAAAGGTCAGATCCCTGGCGTTAAAAAAGCCAGCTGGTAACACGTATTCCATGGAGGGAGGTTTTTAGATTATGGCAATGACCGATCCGATTGCGGATATGCTCACAAGAATCCGTAATGCTAACTCGGCATATCACGAAAAAGTAGAAATCCCTGCTTCGAAGATGAAAGCTGCAGTGCTCGACATCCTCAAAGAAGAAGGTTTCGTCAAAAACTACGAATCTGTAAACGAAGGCAAAACGCTGAAAGTTACGTTGAAATATGGTTCTAATAAAGAAAAAGTAATTACCGGCATCAAGAGAATTTCCAAACCGGGCCTGCGCGTATACGCTGGCAAGGAAGAACTCCCGCGCGTTCTCGGTGGTTTGGGGATCGCTGTAATTTCTACGTCCCAGGGCGTTATGAGCGACAAAAAAGCTCGTAAACTCGGCTTGGGTGGCGAAGTTATCGCTTACGTCTGGTAAATCGTTTTGGAGGTGTCAATATGTCCCGAGTAGGTAGAATGCCTATTGATATCCCGGCAGGCGTAAATGTAAACCTCGATGGCCACGTAATTACCGTTAAAGGCCCGAAAGGCGAACTCACACGTACGCTCCACCAGGATATGAAAATCACAGTGGCTGATAACGTCATCACTGTAGAACGTCTGTCTGACGATAAAAATCATCGTGCATTACACGGCCTCACCCGTGCCCTTATTGCCAACATGGTAAAAGGCGTTTCGGAAGGCTTCAAGAAAGAATTGGAAATCGTCGGTGTTGGTTACAGAGCACAGATGAAAGGTAAGAAACTTGCCTTGACTCTTGGCTTCTCCCATCCCCTCGAACTCGACGCTCCGGCCGGCATCACCATCGAATGCCCGAGCGCTACGCAGATCACCATTTCCGGTGCTGATAACGAAGTCGTCGGCGAATTTGCTGCTAAAGTCCGCGGCTACCGCCTGCCTGAACCGTACAAGGGCAAAGGTATCCGCTATGTAGGCGAACATGTCCGTCGTAAAGCTGGTAAAGCTGGTACGAAAAAATAAGTAACATTTAATTAGAAAGGAGTGAATTCCTTGAAGAAGAGTAAAAACACAATCCGTTTGAAACGGCATTGGCGTTTACGCAAGAACATCAACGGCACGGCAGAACGTCCGCGTCTCAACGTTTTCCGCAGCCTTAACAATATCTACGCTCAGGTCATCGACGACCAGAACGGCGTAACTTTGGTTTCCGCAAGCTCTTTGGACAAAGAAATCAAAGGGCAGAACGTCAGCGGCGGCAACGCCGAAGGCGCAAAATTAGTCGGTGCTTTAGTTGCAAAACGGGCTATCGAAAAAGGTATCACGACGGTTGTCTTCGACCGTGGCGGTTACATTTATCACGGCCGTGTTGCAGCTCTCGCAGAAGCAGCTCGTGAAGCTGGCTTGAAATTCTAATCAAGGAGGAAATAACACATGGCAAAAGTTGACCATGCAGGTCTCGAATTACAGGAAAATGTAGTATTCATCAACCGCGTTGCTAAGGTAGTTAAAGGCGGCCGCCGTTTTTCCTTCAGTGCCCTCGTTGTTGTCGGTGACGGCAATGGCAATGTCGGCGCAGGTTTAGGTAAAGCTGGCGAAGTTCCTGAAGCAATCCGCAAAGGCGTTGAAGACGCTAAGAAACATATGATTTCCGTTCCTCTCAAGAACGGTTCCATTCCCCACACGATCACGGGTATCTTCGGTGCAGGCAAAGTATTCCTGAAACCGGCTGCTGAAGGTACTGGCGTCATCGCTGGCGGCCCGGTCCGTGCCGTATTGGAACTGGCAGGCGTCCGCAACATCCTCACCAAATCGATCGGTTCTTCCAACCCGAACAACATGGTTCAGGCAACCCTCGAAGGCTTGGGCCGCTTGAAGGATGTCAACAAAGTTGCTGAACTCCGTGGCAAAACTGTAGAAGAAATTTACGGTTAATAAGGAGGATATAACAAGATGGCTCAGGTTAAAGTTACACTCGTAAAGAGTTTGGCAGGCCGTCCTGGCGACCAGCGCGCAACCATCGTTGCCCTCGGTCTCCACAAGACGAACTCCAGCGTAGTAAAAGAAGTCACCCCGCAGATTAAAGGGATGCTTCATAAAGTAGAACACTTAGTAAAAGTAGAAGAAATTTAATATAGAAGGAGGTGCGCTGAATTGAAACTTCATGAAATGAGTATTGTTCCTGGTTCCAAGAAAAAACGCAACCGCGTCGGCCGCGGCATCGGCTCCGGCAATGGCAAAACGGCTGGCAAAGGTATGAAAGGTCAGCTCTCCCGTAGCGGTGGCGGCAAGCGCCCGGGCTTCGAAGGCGGCCAGATGCCGTTGTATCGTTTGCTCCCGAAACGCGGCTTCAAAAACATTTGGGCTAAAGAATATGCAGAAGTTAACGTTTCTGTACTCAACTGCTTTGAAGACGGCACGACTGTCGATCCCGTCGCTCTCGTAGAAGCTGGCATCCTCAAGAATGTCCGCGACGGCGTCCGTATCCTCGGCAACGGTGAACTCGAAAAGAAACTCACTGTCGTAGCCAACGGCTTCACGAAATCCGCTAAAGCTAAAATCGAAGCTGCAGGCGGTAAGGTTGTAGTACCGGGAGAAGAACCGGTAGCAGAACAGTAGGGGTGAGTTGCGGTGTTAGAAAACATCCAAAACGTACTGAACGTCCCGGAATTCCGGAAACGGGCAGTCTTCACTCTCATCATGTTCATCGTTTTCAGACTCGGCGTCCATATCCCCGTACCGGGTGTGGATTCGTCGGTCATTGAGAATCTCTTCAGCAGCGGCAACTTGTTCGGACTCCTGGACTTGTTCGCCGGCGGGGCACTGAGCAAGTTCTCCGTCCTGGCCATGAGCATCACGCCGTACATCAACGCGTCGATCATCATGCAGCTGCTGACAGCCGTCGTTCCGACTTTTGAACAATGGGCAAAGGACAATCAGGAAGGCCGCGATAAGATCCAGAAGGTCACGCGGTACGGCACGGTTGTCCTGGCACTGATCCAGGCTTTCGCCATGAGCTATGCGCTGAAAGTCAACAATGCCCTCATCGTCGACAGCTGGGCCATGGTCGTCATGGTCTCCCTGGTCCTCACGGCAGGCACATGTTTCCTCATGTGGCTCGGTGACCAGATTACAGCTGGCGGCATCGGCAACGGCATTTCTCTCATCATCTTCGCCGGTATCGTAGCGCGCTTCCCGCAAGGCTGCATGACGATTTACAAGTACATCCAGGCTGGTTCGATCAACATCTTCCAGACCTTGCTTTTTGCTGTCATTGCCTTGTTCATGATCGTCGTGGTCATTGAAGTCACACAGGGTCAGCGCCGCGTCACGGTACAGTATGCGAAACGTATCGTCGGCCGTAAGATGTATGGCGGTCACTCGACACATATTCCGCTGAAAGTCAATCAGGCTGGCGTCATCCCCATCATCTTCGCTTCGTCTGTACTGATGTTCCCGATTACCATCGCACAGTTCGTACAGAATGAAACAGTCCAGTGGATTGCAAGCTTCTTTGCATGGGGCACGGTGACCAACACGGTCATGTACGCTCTCCTGATCATGTTCTTCACCTATTTCTACACGGCTATTTCGCTGAACATCCCGCAGCTCACGGAAAATATGCAGAAGTATGGCGGCTTCATCCCTGGCATCCGCCCGGGCCAGCCGACAGCCATGTATATCGATCGCATCATGACGAGAATCACCCTCGCCGGTGCCTTCTTCCTGGCCTTCATCGCCATCCTGCCGAACTTCATCGGCTGGATCACGGGGATCGAAGGGGTTTACTTCGGCGGTACGGCCATCCTCATCGTCGTCGGTGTTGCCATCGACACGATGAAACAGGCAGAATCCTTAGTTTTGAATAGACAATATCAAGGATTTATGAAATAATAAGGGGGTAGTTTGAGTGTATATTCTTTTAATGGGCCCTCCGGGTGCTGGTAAAGGTACCCAGGCTGAACGATTGATTGAAAAATATGGTATTCCCCAGATTTCGACAGGCGACATGTTCCGGGCAGCTGTAAAAGAACAGACCCCGCTCGGCCTCGAAGCCAAGAAGTACATGGACAACGGCCAGCTCGTACCGGACGCTGTTACCGTAGGCATCGTCAAAGAACGCCTCGCCAAGGATGACTGCAAAAAAGGCTTCATCCTCGACGGCTTCCCGCGCACGACCAGCCAGGCTGTATCCCTTGATGCCATCCTCCGCGATTTGGGCATCAAACTCGATGGCGTCATCAACATTGCCGTCCCCGATGAAGAACTCATCAAACGGACGACGGGCCGTCAGATCTGCCGCTCCTGCGGTGCGACATACCATGTCACATTCAAACCGTCCAAGGTGAAGAACGTCTGCGATAAATGCGGCGGCGAATTGTATCAGCGCGATGACGATAAAGTAGAAACCGTCAAGAAACGCTTGAGCGTCTACGCTGCACAGACGAAACCGCTCATCGACTACTATAAGAATTCCAATCTCTACATCGAAATCGATGGCAAACAGAGCATGGAAGATGTCTACAAAGACATCGTTGCTAGTCTTGAAAAGAGTAAATAAGCATGATTATTTTAAAATCCAAACGGGAAATTGAGTATATTCGCGAAGCTGGCCGCATTACGGCCAACGCCCTTCAGCTCATGAAGAAACTGGCAAAACCTGGCATCACGACAGGCGAACTCGACCAGCGCTGTGAAGAATACATCCGCAGCTGCGGCGCTTTTCCGAGTTGCAAAGGCTATTACGGGTTCCCGGCAACCATTTGCGCCAGCGTAAATGAAGAAGTTGTCCACGGTATCCCGGGGCACCGCAAGCTCAAAGATGGCGATATAATCAGCATTGATTTAGTAGTGAACAAGAATGGCTACCATGGCGATTCGACGGTAACGATTCCCGTCGGCCACGTTCATCCGGCGACCCTCAAGCTCTTGAAGGTCACCGAAGAAAGCCTCTATAAAGGCATCGAACAGGCCGTTGCCGGGAATCACCTCGGCGACATCGGCCACGCAGTCCAGTCGTATGCCGAATCCTTTGGATACGGCGTCGTCCGCGACTACGTCGGCCACGGCATCGGTACGGACATGCACGAAGATCCGGAAGTGCCGAACTACGGCATGGCCGGTCACGGCGAACTGCTGGAACCGGGCATGGTCCTGGCCATTGAACCGATGATCAATATGGGCACGGAAAAAGTCCGCCAGTTGAAGAACGGCTGGACCGTCGTCACGCGTGACGGCAAACCGGCAGCCCACTTCGAACATACAGTAGCCATCACGGAAAACGGTCCTGAAATCCTTACCCTTCCGGAAGAATAAGATGGAACGGACACAGATGATACCTGTCTGCACGGTCGTAGAAAGCCTGGCAGGCAGGGATAAAGGCCACTTGTATGTTGTTGTCGGCAGTCTGGCTTATCCCTACGTATGGATTGCTGACGGTAGAAAGTACAACCTGGATAAGCCGAAAAAAAAGAATTGCCGGCATCTCCGGATATTGGGAACGAGCGTATCCACTGGAAGCGCTGGTCCCGCGAGAATCAGCAATGAATGGATACGGTCCGTCTTGAACCGGGCTGTGAAGAATTGACCAGGGAGGTTACTATGTCGAAGGTAGATGTCATTGAAGTAGAAGGCGTCGTCGTTGAAGCTTTGCCAAACGCCATGTTTAAAGTCAAGCTTGAAAACGATCACATCGTACTGGCTCATGTCTCCGGTAAAATGCGGATGAACTTCATTCGTATCCTTCCGGGCGACCGGGTCACACTCGAATTGACACCGTATGATCTGAATCGCGGTCGTATCACGTACCGCTTTAAGTAAGAGTATTACGCAGGAGGTTAATGATGAAAGTAAAACCGTCAGTAAAAAGAATTTGCGAAAAATGCAAAATTATCAAACGTAAAGGCCGCGTCATGGTCATTTGCGAAAATCCGAAACATAAACAGAAACAGGGTTAATAAGCAGGAGGTGAATGAATAGATGGCACGTATAGCCGGTGTGGATTTACCACGTGATAAACGAGTTGAAATTGGTTTGACTTACATTTTAGGTATCGGTCTTTCTTCTTCCCAGAAGATCTTGGCTAAGACTGGCGTAAACCCGGATACCCGCGTTCGCGACCTGACAGAAGACGAAGTACAGAAAATTCGTGAAGTCATCAGTTCTGAATATAAAGTTGAAGGCGAACTTCGCCGTGAAACAGCACTCAACATCAAACGCCTGATCGAAGTTAATTCGTATCGCGGCAAACGTCATCGTGCAGGTCTTCCGGTCCGCGGTCAGCGCACCAAGACGAACGCACGTACCCGTAAAGGTCCGAGAAAAGCTGTAGCAGGTAAGAAGAAATAAGATTCTTTAAGTAAGGAGGGAAACGATTTTGGCTAAGAACGTAAGAAGCAACAAAAGAAAAGAAAAGAAACACGTAGAATCGGGCGCAGCACATATCCGTTCTACTTTCAATAACACGATCGTTACGATCACTGATGCAAAAGGCAATGCACTGTCCTGGGCAAGTGCCGGCGGCCTCGGTTTCCGCGGTTCCCGTAAGAGCACTCCGTTCGCTGCACAGATGGCTGCTGAACAGGCTGCCAAAGCTGCTATGGAACATGGCCTCCGTCAGGTAGAAGTTTTCGTAAAAGGTCCGGGCTCCGGCCGTGAAGCTGCTATCCGCGCATTGCAGGCTGCAGGTCTTGAAGTCAACTCCATCAAAGACGTAACTCCTATTCCGCATAACGGCTGCCGTCCGCCGAAACGGAGACGCGTATAATCGTAGATAATTAACCAAGGTGTTTTGATTCTGAAATAGGAGGATTTTCCTAATGATCGATGATAACAAGTTTAAAGTTAAAACCGTCGAAATCAATGACGGCGGTACCTATGGAAAATTCGTATGTGAACCTCTCGATCGGGGTTACGGAATCACATTGGGTAATAGTTTGCGGCGTGTCCTCCTGGCATCCCTGGATGGCGTAGCAATCACTTCGATCAAAATCGATGGTGTTCTCCATGAATTTTCGACCATCCCCGGCGTTCGGGAAGATGTTTCGGAAATCATCCTCAACCTCAAACAGGTTCGGATGAAATTCCTGGACGATGATATCAACGAACTCGATATCACTGTCGATATCTCTGGTGAATGTGAATTCACTGCAAACGATCTTAACGTAAACTCAGACATTGAAATTTTGAACCCGGATCTTCATATTGCCACGCTGGATACGGACGCTGAAATCCGTATGCAGTGCCACATTGAACGCGGCAAAGGGTATGTTCCTTCTACGAAGAACAAGAAAGAAACGGATATGATCGGGGTCATCCCCATCGATTCGATTTTTTCGCCTATTGTGCGCACCAACTACGAAGTAGGCAATATCCGGGTCGGCAACGAAATGGATCACGATTCGTTGACGCTTGAAGTGACGACGGACGGCAGCATCAGTGCTGAAAACGCCGTCGCCAAGGCTGCATCCATTATGATCAGCTATTTGAATTACTTCCAGGACATCGCCACCGACGCCAAAGTCAATGACACGTTGGCTGAATTCACCAACAAAGATGGCGAAGAACCGGAAGCACCGACAGAACCGGACCTCAACGACATCAAGATTGATGTCCTCGATCTTTCCGTACGCGCTTCGAACTGCCTGAAACGTGCAAACATCTACACCTTAGGCGACCTCGTAGAACGGACGGAAGACGACTTGTCCAAGATTCGCAACCTCGGCAAGAAGTCTGTCGATGAAATCATTGAAAAGTTGCAAAAAGAAGGTTACGATTTAAAATCGAGTAACGAAGAATAGTTCGAGGAGGATGAACGATGGCTTATAGAAAGTTGGGACGAGACAGCTCCGCACGTAAAGCATTGCTGCGCAGCATTGTCACCTCTTTATTCCAGCATGAACGCATTGAAACGACAGAAGCAAAGGCAAAAGAACTTCGCAAAGTCGCTGACAAAATGCTTACCCTCGCAAAACGCGGCGACCTCCACGCTCGCCGTCAGGTCTTGGCATACATGATGGATGAAGACGTTGTCAAAAAACTGTTTGACGAAATTGCACCGAAATACAAAGATCGTCAGGGCGGTTACACTCGCATCATCAAAACTGGCGTTCGTCAGGGCGATGCTGCTCCGATGGTAATCATCGAATTAGTATAAGCTTGTAAGAAAAAAGGGGCTGTCGCAAGACAGCTCCTTTTTTGCACAAAGGAGTGATACAAATGCCATATCGTATGATGTTAGCTGTCAACTTTACACCGGAACGGCTGGACCAGGTCAAGCTCCTGGCCCTCTTGACGAAATCGAAGGTCAAGGCCGTTACGGAAGCGGAAAAAGGCGAAACCGTCGGCAAAGTCCTGGGACTGACTGACGAAGAAATCGCTGAAATCGCCGCTATGAAACAGGAAACGGAACAGACCAAGGTTCACGAACAGATGAACGAAGACGAAAAACTTCCGCCTGTCACCAAAGAAGCGCTGATCCTCTGCGGCTTCGATAACCAGGCTGTCAACCTGCTCCTGAGCAGCATCCGCCGGGGCCGCCTGAAGAACGTGCCCCTCAAGGCTATGTTGACGCCGAACAACATTTCTTGGACTATCGAAACGATTTTGCAGGAATTGTCGAAAGAACACGAATATTTTCATAAAAAGAGGTAAGACCATGCGTCCTACGACACTTTGCTTTCCCGTCCGCCCGGACGGGAAACTTTTATTAGGCCGCAAAAAACGCGGCTTCGGCGTCAGCAAATGGAACGGCTTCGGCGGTAAGATCGAAGCCGGTGAAAACTTCCTGCAGTGCGTCGTCCGGGAACTCCGGGAAGAAACGGGTCTCATCGCCAGGGAAGAAGACCTGGAACTCGTCGGCTTCCTGGACTTCCACTTCTCGGCCTCATCGGACCTGGACCACATCGGCTTCGTCTACTTCCTCCGCCAATGGCAGGGGACTGTCCAGGAAACCGAAGAGATGGAACCGCAATGGTTCGACCCGTCAGCCCTTCCGTATGATGAAATGTGGAAAGGCGACCGGACCTGGATTCCTATGCTGCTGAAAAAAGAAAAAGTCAAAGGCATCATTACCTTTGCCGAAGATAATGAGAATCTGCAACATCTAGAATTGTATCGCATAGACAATGTATAGATTCATGAGTTAGCTAAGACGACAGATAGACAATATCTGTCGTCTTTTGCAGTCTTGAGACAATTGCGACAAAATTCGGGTCTTGACATTGTTTTGGCATTTGGTTTACACTTATTAAAGTATTAATAGGTGATAAATAGAACGTAATCATTTTTAAAACTTTTATATGAAATCGTAATAATGCATATTAGTTATGCAGTATATTTTGTGATGAAGTGGAGTTTGATGACGATGAAGACGACCTTGATGAGTGCTGTCCTGCTGAGTTTGGGTATGACGGCCAGCGTATTGGCAGCACCGGCGACGACGGCCAACGTTTCCGTAGACAGCCCGTATTATGGCTATATTGAAAAATTGAGTGCCATGGGCTATCTCGATACTATGCCCAATGGGGCCAAACCGTACAGCCGCATGCAGATGGCTCAATGGGTCGTCCAGGCTCAGGATAAGGCACAGACCAAACCGATGCCGAAATACCTGGCGGACCAGGTCGATGCCCTGGCCCAGTACGTAGCCCCGGAAGTGGCTACCCTGCGTGGGGAAAAGACATACGATCCGTTGAAACTCCGCTCGGTCTCGCTGACGGCAGCGGCTCAGCTCTCAGATACATCGCGCCATTCCTATAGCCGCGCTGTCAATGCAGGCTGGCAGACCTTTGGCGCCAATCGCAATGGCTATAAATATGGCCGCGACGGCAATGGCATCTTGGAAGCCGAAATTTTCGGGAACATCGGTCATGAAACGGCTATCGCCCTGCGGCCGCGCTTCAGCTATGACAAGGACAACGATTTCAGCGCCAGCCTGGAAGAAGGCTATATCAAGACCCGCGCCGGCATCTGGGCCTTTGAAGCCGGCAAAGAAGCCATGTCCTGGGGACAGGGGGAAACGGGAAATCTGGCCTTAGGGAACAACATGCGTCCCTTGACGACCATCCAGGCGCACTTCATTGAACCGCAGAAAGTAGGCGGCTTCTTCCGTTTCCTCGGTCAGGCAGACGTCCACCTTTTCTACGGTTTCCTTGAAGGCGACCGGCGTGATCGTGCGGCTGCCCGGGGTATGACGGATTACGACGATGCCGGCCTCATCGGCATCCGCGCTGACTTTTCGCCGACATCATACTTCACCTTCGGCCTGTCCCGCCTGTCCATGCTCGGCGGTGACGGCAATGGTCTGGATAGCTCCGACTGGGGCCATTGGCTCTATGGCCGCAATGACGATGCCGATAAGGACCGCTGGGATGACATTGCCGGCGGCGACTTCCGCCTGAGCCTGCCTGGCGTCACCTTCTATGGCGAACTCTACGGCGAAGACCAGTCGCATTATATGCCGTCCAAAGTCGCATACCGGGCCGGTATCTACCTGCCGAAACTGACTCATGACGGGTCCTGGGACATGACCTTGGAAATGGCCGATACCAGCGATGCCTGGTACGGTCACCAGCGCTTCAATAACGGCTGGACCTATCACGACGCCATCATGGGCGATGCCATGGGCCGCGATGCCCGCAAATACTACGGTGCCATCCGCCATTATTTGCCCAACGAAACATCCATCGGCCTCTATGCCCAGCGGACCGAAATGGAACGGGGCATGCGCATCCATCCCACAGTCAATGAATTCGGACTCAACGGTCAGACCAAGCTTGCCCAGGACGTCTACTTAAGCGGCATCATCGGCTACGCCAACGTAGAAAACGCCGACTTCACCATTCATACAGACCACGACAAATTCGCCACCGCCACCATCCAGTGGAGGTATTAGAATACGGCTCTCTTGATAGGCCCTTTTTGGCCCGTCATGGACTGACCGGAGGGAAGTGCATGACGGTTGCCAAAACGGAGAGCCGTGCTAGAGTTGTCAGCGAAGCTGACTGAGAGGTTTCGCAGGCCGGCGCCCACGACCAACCAACCTCTCCGGCCTTTCAGGCCACCTCCCCTATAAAGGGAGGCATAACGACGAACGATCTACGATGAACGACAGGGGCCCCGGCCCCCAGACGGAGAACTATCATGATAGACATTCACTCACATATTTTATACGACATTGATGATGGCTCTGAATCGCTGGACATGTCGCTGCAGATGCTGCGCATGTCCGTCGATTCCGGGGTCACCGATATTATTGCGACGCCTCATGTCAATCGTCAGGGCCATATACCGGCCTGGCAGACGATTCTCGACAAGGTAGCAGCCCTTCAGGAAGAAGCGGATAAGGCTCAGATTCCTATTCGTATCTATACGGGCGCGGAAGTGGAACTCAACGGCGATACGCTGCGCTTTATGAAGGAAAATCACGACGATTATTGTCTGGCTGGCAGCCGCTATGTCATGTTGGAACTGACCGACCAGTCCCAGCCGGATATCGTCGAAAAGATGGTTTATGAGCTGCAAATGCGCGGGTTCCTGCCACTTCTGGCCCACGTAGAACGCTATGAGCGCCTCATGGAGCGCCCGGAAACACTTCTGGCATGGATGAATAAGGGCGTCCTGGCTCAATGCAATACAGGCAGTTTCACGGGCTATTTCGGCTCGAAACTGCAGCAGCGCGTCCGCGACCTCTACCGCAATGGCATGATCCACTTCCTCGGCAGCGACGGGCATCGCGTGGAATCTCGCACGACGGATATACGCGAAGCCCACGAAGAACTGGACCGCCTGGCCGCCAAGGATAAGCCGCATGTCAATCTTTGGAACACGGCGACGCGCAATGCCGAATGTATTTTAAAGAACCGCGTCTTTTATCCCGACTTGCCGTCGCACTGGCAAAAGGAGAAAAAAGGCTTTTTCCATCGTCTCTTTGGTTGAACATAGGATGTGAATACAGATGTTAAAGAAAAGTATACTGGCACTGGCCGCCGTGACTGCCTTGTGGACCGGGACGGCCTGTGCCGAAGAGTATTATATGCGGCCTGGCGATGAGCTCAACATCGTTGTCACGCAGCAGCAGGACCTGGGCAATTCATCAACGAATCAGTCGCCCTTCGTCGTCCGGCCCGACGGCAACGTATCCTTTCCCTTAGTCGGGGAAATCCACGCCGATGACGGTCTCCCAGTTTACTGACGTCCTGCAGCAGGGCCTGGCCCGGTATATCGTCGATCCCGATGTATCCGTCAATATTTCCAAGTTAGGCCGCGTCCGGGTCTACGTCTTTGGCGAAGTCAAGAAGCCCGGTGCCGTGGAACTGGAAAAGGGCCATACCGTCATCGATGCCATCGGCGCCGCCCAGGGTTTTACGCGGGATACGGCGAAGAAGAAGATTTTCCTCATCCATCAGGACCAGCCGAAGTCGCTCATTCCCATTAACCTCAATAATATGCTCAAAACCGGCGATATGTCGCAGAACGTCACCCTTCGCGAAGGGGACATCCTTTACCTGACCAAGAACCATCGCATCGACTTTGCCCGCGATATTGCGCCGATCTTCAGTAGTATTTACATGATTACCGAAGCGAAAGACAACTTAGATAACAATTAGTATTTACCATACAGGAGTTGAACAGGGTGGAAGAAATAACCATTGATTTGAAAGACCTCTTTCAAGTTGTCATGGCCAACAAGAAGAAAATCGCGGCTATTACGGCGGCCTTCATGATTGCCGGCGGGGCCTATCTGCTCGTCGCGCCGCCGGTGTACCAGTCGACGTCGCTGCTGCGCATCAAGCAGGATAAGGGCCTGGGCGATTCGATTTTGTCCAAAGTATCCGGCGGCAATGCCATGGACGACAAGCAGCGCATGATGACCGACGCAGAAATCCTCAAGAGCCGCAACGTCGTCCTGCCGGTCATCGCCCAGACAGAAGAACGCGATGAAAACGGGAAATTGCCCGACTATGACGGCTATGTCAAGAGTCATATCATTACCAAACCGTATAAAGATACAGAAATTCTGGAAGTCGACGTCACCGGCAAGTCGCCGGAACAGGCCCAGAAAGCCAATAACCTCATCATCAAGGGCTTTATGAACCGCCTGACCGAACTGAGCCATGACGAACAGAAGCGGACCCGCGAGTTCCTGGAAAAGAGGCTGGCCGCGTCCAAAGACGAATTGAGTCAGGCCGAAGATAAGCTGCAGCAGTATCAGGCCGCCAACAAGATGTACTCAACGGACGACCAGATGAAGCAGCTCACGGATAAATTGAACATCGTCGACAAGGCCAAGGCTGAAAATCAGCTTAACTTGGAAACGGCCCAGGCCGGCCTGAGCAGCGTCAATGAACAGCTCAGCTCAGCTGGTGTATCCATCGCCGACAGCCCGGCTATCCAGCAGTATAAGACCCAGCTGGCTCAGCTGGAAGCGACCAAAGCCAGTTACGTCGGCAAATATACGGATGAACATCCGAAGATGCAGGAAATCAACAACCAGATCAACTCCACCCGCGATTCTCTGAATCAGGAAATCAGCAAAATCGTCGCCCAGCAGGCGCCGTCCAGCAATACTGTCCAGCAGGGCTTATTGGCCGATAAATTCAAGAACGAAGCGGCCATTGCCGTTGCCCAGAGCAAAAAGACGGCCCTGGACCAGATGGATTCGGAAAATGACGCCATCATCGCCTCCCTACCGGAAAAGGAACAGGGCTTCGTCCGCGTCAAGCGCGATGCCGACGTCAACAACGAAATCTATGTCATGCTGGCCAAACGCCTGGAAGAAGCCAAGGTCGCCGAAGTCATGGTGCCGAACGAAGTACAGGTCGTCGACTGGGGGACATTGCCGGAAAAACCGATTAAGCCGCGGAAAGTCCTGATTATGGCCATCATGACCTTGTTAGGTCTCATCGTCGGCATGGGGACGGTCATCGTCCAATCCCTCATGTATCGCAAGATACGGACGGCCGAAGACGTGGAAAAAGAATTGGGCCTGCCTGTCCTGGGCATGATTCCCGATACCAATACCTTGCAGAAGGAACCGGACAGCAGCCATGGCCTGTGGTCGAAACTTAGGAGGAAATTATGGCGGAAATAGATTTCATCACCCATTATGACAGCCGGTCGCCGGTAGCCGAAGCCTATCGGGCCATCCGGACGAACTTACAGTTTTCTGGTGCCGGCAAGACCTTGAAGACCATCGTCTTTACGTCGGCCATCCCAAACGAAGGGAAGTCGACGACCGTCGCCAACTTGGCCATTACCATCGGGCAGGACGATAAAAAAATCCTGCTCATCGACTGCGACATGCACAAGCCCGTCATCCATCGCCGTTTCAGCCTGCTCAACCGGGGCCTGAGCAACTGCTTTGCCGAAGACTTGCCCCTGAAAGAAGTCATCCAGGCCGACGTCTTTCCCAACCTCGACATCGTCACCAGCGGTCCCATCCCGCCGAACCCGGCTGAACTCCTGGGCTCGAAGAAGATGAAGGCCCTCTTGCAGGAAGCAGCGGAAATGTATGATTACGTCTTCCTCGACATGCCGCCCGTCCTGGCCGTCACTGATGCCGTACTCATGAGCAGCCAGACCGACGGTACCATCCTCGTCCTGGGCAGCGGCGACATCAGCCCGGACGAAGGCAAACAAGCCAAAGAACTCTTAGAAAAAGTCCACGCCAACATCCTCGGCGTCATCTTAAATAAAGTCCCACAGCACCACAAGAGCGGCTACTATTACTACTACTATTACGACGAAAATCATAATAAAAAACGGAAACGCCGTTAGTAGTATGGCTCCCCGGATAGGCCCTTTTTGGCCCGTCAGGGACTGACCGGAGGGAAGTGCAGGACGGTTGCCAAAACGGAGAGCCGTGCTGGAGCTGTCAGCGAAGCTGACTGAGGGGTTCTTACAACGACCAGTCAGCTATATATCCAACTGGTCAATGTGGCATGGTTTCACGACGTGGCATGGTTTCACGACCGGCGCCCTACAAGGGCGCCCACGGCAAACCAACCTCTCCGGCCTTTTGGCCACCTCCCCTATGAGGGGAGGCTTAACGACGAACGACGGGGCCGAAGGCCCCATAATACAATGAAAGGAATGAAAAAAGGTCATGAAGACCCGTGTCTATCCTACGTCACGTAAACTTTTCGGTTTACTCGGTGACGTGACTATCATCACCCTAACTTACATACTCCTGACCTATCTGATTATCCCGCCGAGTGCGTGGGAAGTACATCAGGCTTTATACTCGGGGATGCTGCCGATTGCCGTTATCTTCACGGTCATGATGTTCAGTATCAACGGTCTTTATACGATTGAACACAAGCGCTTCAGCGAAGTCCTGATCAGTCTGGCTGTCAGTCTCTTCCTGGTCCTCATCCTGGTCATGGCCTTGAGTTTTGTCATTCATGAATTCGCTTATTCCCGGGTATTGATTATTTCCAGTACGGCTGTACAGTTTGTCCTACTCGGTTTTTGGAAGCGGGCCGTCCAGCGTTGGGAACAGAGCCTTCATCCCGTCCGCCGCGTCATGATTATGGGCAACGAAGACGAATGTCGTCATGTCTATTACCGCATGAGTGCCCAGCCTCAGCTCAAGCTGAAGCTCCAGCACGTCGTCATGAATCCGCAGAAAAATTGGCGCCAGGAACTGGAAGTCTGCGATATTGATACGCTCATCATTTGTTCGGATATCCCCATTACAACCAAGGCGGATATCGTCAACTACTGCACGGATAAGGAAATCCAGCCGTACATCATCCCCGGCTCTTACGAAATCTTCTGTAATGGCGCCATGCTGCAGAAAATCGACGACGTCCCGGTCTTCCGGCCCAAGAGCCTGCGCCTCAGCGTGGAGCAGCGGGCCGTCAAGCGTACCGTCGACATCATCGTGGCCGGTATTGCCGCCATCTGTGCCTTACCCTTCGCTATTCCCGTCGCACTGGCTATCAAACTCGGTGATGGCGGTCCCGTCCTCTACAGCCAGGTCCGTGTCGGCCGCTTCGGCAAGGAATATAAAGTCTATAAATTCCGTTCCATGCGCGTCGATGCGGAAAAATATTCCGGTCCCCAGCTGGCGACAGAAGACGACCCGCGCATTACCAAAGTCGGCAAATTCATCCGCGCCACCCGACTGGACGAACTGCCGCAGATCCTCAACGTCCTCAACGGCGACATGAGCCTCGTCGGGCCCCGCCCAGAACGGCCCTTCTTCGTCGAACAATTCAAACAAGAGAACCCCGAATACGCCTATCGCCATAACGTCAAACCGGGCATCACCGGCCTGGCCCAAGTCTTCGCAAAGTATAACACCACGCCGTATGACAAACTCGTCTACGACTTGATGTACATCGAAAACTACAGCATCTTAGAAGACTTCATCATCATGATCCAGACCATCAAAATCCTAGTCACCAAGAGCGCCACTGAAGGCAAAGACGTCAGCGGCAAAGACCTAGATTTAAGCAAATTTGAAAGATAAGGAATTGAAAATACGATGGCAAAAGTACTTTTTGTTGCGACAGTAGTAAAAAAACATATTATGGAATTTCATTTGCCTTTTCTGAAGATGTTCCAGGAACACGGGTGGCAGACAGCCGTTGCGGCCCGTAATGATTATGATAATCCGGCAGATTGTCAGATTCCTTTTTGTGACGACTATTATGATATTCCCTTTGAGCGAAATCCTTTTAAAGCAGGAAATATTACGGCCTATAAGAAGTTGAAGAAAATCATCGATACAGATCATTATGACATTATTCACTGTCATACACCAGTAGGAGCTGCTTTAGCTCGTTTGGCAGCCCGTGAGGCACGAAGAAAGGGGACTAAAGTCATTTATACGGCTCATGGTTTTCACTTTTATAAAGGGGCACCGCTCATTAACTGGCTCATCTTTTATCCGACAGAACGCTGGCTGGCACATGATACCGATGTCCTCATTACGATTAATAAGGAAGATTATAAACGGGCGCAATCATTTAAAGCTGGAAAAGTTGTTTATGTACCTGGTGTTGGTGTGGATTTAAAGAAGTTTCATATTTCGCCTATCGATAAGGTAAAGAAACGCGAAGAACTTGGAATACCTAATGATGATTTCGTTTTGCTTTCCGTAGGCGAGCTGATTCCACGAAAAAATCATCAAGTAGTATTGAGAGCTTTAGGAATTTTAAAACAACAGGGAAAACTAGAAAATATCCAATATATTATATGCGGACAAGGCGATAAATTGGCAGAATTACGAAAATTAGCTCAAACTTTAAATATTGCTGAAAATGTTCATTTTTTGGGGTATCGTAGAGATATTTCAGAAATATGTAATGCCAGTGATGTTTTTATGTTTATGTCTCTTCAAGAAGGATTACCCGTAGCACTTATGGAAGCCATGGCTTGTGGTCTTCCGGCGGTATGCACCGATATCCGGGGAAATACTGAACTTGTTGATGATGGGGTGACTGGACTCATAGTTGCTAATACACCAGAGGATACTAAACGAGCTATTGAGAGATTACAAGATAAAGCAGCATTTCGAGACGAACTTTCTGTTCATGCATTGAGTAAGATTAAACAGTTTGATTTATCTCATGTCTTGCCAATTATGCAAAATATTTATAGGGGGGGGTGAATTAAATGCAATCTTTGCGCAACAACAGTTGCGGCATGAATTAGGCATTCCTCTTTCTGCTACCGTTTTGCTATCGGTAGGAGAAGTTAATCGAAACAAGAATCATGCCATTTGTATTAAAGCGTTAGCAAAACTTCATCTACCCAATGTCTATTACGTCATTTGCGGTAGTGGCCCCTTGATGCAGAAAAATCAGCAATTAGCTAAGAAATTGGGCATCGCCAAACAAGTCATTTTTACTGGTTACCATCAGGACGTGGCTGTTTTCTACAAAATGGCAGATATTTTCCTTTTCCCATCACAGCGTGAAGGATTATCCCTTGCCTTGATGGAAGCCATGGCAAATGGATTGCCTGTCATCTGCAGTGATATTCGCGGTAATCGTGATTTGATCCAGAATCGACGTGGTGGTTATTTGGTGACGAAGTCAGATGTAAAACAATGGTATTTTTCAATAAGTAGATTAATTAACAAAAAAACAATGTGGATAAAATATGGGAGTTACAATCAGCGAAGAATAAATATTTCATTTTCATCATCGATTGTTGAAAAGAAAATGAAAACTATATACTTGACGAATATTTATTAATAATATTTTTGTAAGGGAGGGATGCTTAAGGTTGTAAAAACAGTTTAAAAATTTCTTTATGATAAAAAGGGCTTTGTCTTATTGTAAGTGCAATGATTTATGGAGGGCGAGAAGATTCAATGATGATTTTGTGATGAATAAAGGAAACATATATCATCAATTTTACTACTGTTGATATTAGTTTCACTCTCATATATTAGAAATAAAATAATGTAACTTTATTTTAGTGCCAATTTATTTACGGTTTAAGTTTGTAATTAATGAAGCTTTTGAGAAGTATACATTTGATGAGAAAATGTTCCTGTTAAAGAATTAATGCTTGCATTGACTGATGTTAATGATTTAGAAATTAATCTTGTGTTGTAAGATACCTATCCTATTAAATGTAATCAAATTCCAGAAAAAAATTTTACAATAAAAATTAGCCGAAATCGTCCTAATAATTTTGAGCAACGTTATTACAGTCCGCAATTTATCGAAACAGTTTAGTGTATAGTGAAAAATTTGTCGGATTCCGTAACTGTAGATATTTTTACAGCAATTAATCCTATAAATACCGAATATATTGCTAAAATATTTTTCAATTAATAGCAATATAGAATGTTTATGTGTTTATTAGCAAGGTAGTGTTGAAAATCGTAATTTTACACCTAAAGGACAATAATATATTCATCTTAATTTTGCAGGCATAGCGATGCACTATTGCCTCGTAAAGGAGAAAATAAAAGTGGTAACATATTATATAATGTTTCTGATTATAGGAATATTACTTTTTTTGGGTAGAACTAAGCAATTTCAACAACTTAAAAAGGCAAACTTTTTCTTAGTGGGTGCTATTTTAATACTGGTCAGTGGACTTCGTTATACCCCAGGTGGCGATTATTTGACTTACTCTATAGAATATGAGCAGGCTAAAATAAGTGGCTTTTTTAGCGGAATTCCTATAGCAAGTGTATTAATTGCAAATTTATCGCAACTTATATATGATGATTATGCAACATGGTTTTTTATTTACGCAATCATTACAGTAGGGGTGATAAATCATACGCTATATAAGCGAAGCATAAATTTTGAATATAGTATTTTATTGTTTATTTTTATGGGACTGTGGCATGAATCTTTCAACGCGGTTAAACAATATGCTGCAATTGCTGTGTTATTTTGGGCGCAACAATTTTTGTTTACGAAAAACTTAAAAAAATGGGCATTATCTTGTTTAGGTGCGATGTGTTTTCATCCAACAGCAATATTAATGGTACCAGCATATTTTTTAGTAACGACTAAGATTAATGTTAAAAAGGTAATTGCTTATGCTTTTATTGCCATTGTATTAGCTATGAGTTATGAATATTTGTTTGAAGTTGCAAGCTTTCTTAAAGCCGATACTGCCACTACTGCATTAGGTTCTGATGTTGGTTCACGAAGTGTTAATCTTTTACGTATAGTTGTTAACTGTGTTCCCGCAATTTTCTATTTGCTGATGAGGGAGTTCCATGGCTTGAAAAAATCGAATGAATTAACTGTATGGGCCAATTTTTCATTATTAAATGCAATGATATTTATTGCTGGTAGCCAAAGTGTATATGTAACTCGCTTTGCTCTATATACGGCCATTTTTGGAACACTTCTTTATCCTCATTTATTATCGGAAATAAGAGATAGAAAAATTAGATTTATAATCGGAACATTTATTTTAATTGCATACTTTATCTTTTGGAATGTGGATGTTACAAAAACTGAATTAACAAGTAATTTCCAGTGGATTTTTGATCGATAAGAATAAAGGGGTTATTATGAGAGAGAAGAAGAGAATACTGCATATATTGAATTCGAATTCATATTCTGGTGCTGAAAATGTTGTCATTACGATAATTGAAAATATGAAAGATACGTATGATTGTGCTTATTTTTCTCCAACAGGATCTATTTCAAAGGTTTTGGCAGAAAAAGATATTCCATATATTGCTGTCGAGAAGCTGTCTGTCCGTACTATTCAAAAAGCTATTGCTGATTTCCGACCGAATCTGATTCATGCTCATGATTTTCGGGCAGGGATGTTATCATGCTTGACAGGAACGCATATACCCATCATCAATCACTTACATAATAACTCGCCTTGGCTAAAGAGTTTTTCTACTTGGACCATTGCTTACGCATTTTGTTGCAGGAAATTCGACAGAATTTTGACGGTATCTGCTTCGATAATGGATGAGTTTATTTTTGGAAAGTATTTTCGAAATAAGACGAAAATTGTGGGAAATCCGGTAGATTTAAAAAAAATACAGTTCTTAGCAGATAAAAGCACGTTAAAAAATAAGTCCGATATCATTTTTTTGGGTAGATTGTCCCCCCAAAAAAATCCATATTTCTTTTTAAAAGTCATAAATTATATTGTAAAAAAAATCCCTGATGTACAGATTGCAGTTGTCGGTGATGGAGAATTGCGCAATCAATTTGAATCACAGATTAAAGAATACCATCTTGAACACAATATCAAGATGTATGGTTTTCAATCAAATCCGTATGGTTTAGTACAGAACAGTAAGGTCATGTGCATGCCTTCATTGTGGGAAGGGTTTGGCTTAGCCGCTGTCGAAGCTTTGTGCTTAGGGATACCTGTTGTATGCAGCGGTGTAGGCGGATTATCTGACTTTGTTGATGAGCAGTGCGGGATGATTTGTGGACAGGATTTAAATAAATATGTGGATGAAATTATAAAATTATTATCTAATGAATCCTATCTCCGTCAAAAATCCAATACGAGTAAAATTCGAGCTGAACACATTGCTAATATTCGGCCATACATTGAAAGTATCTTGGAGCAATATAAATATTGCTTGAAATGACAGTTGATAAATCGTTTTTATATAATTTTGGAGGGAGTCTGAAGATAGTTGTGCACTATAACGATAGTAACGCCTACGTATAATCGGGGGAATTTATTGCCTCATCTTTATGAGAGTCTCTGCCGACAGACGGTAAAAGATTTTCAATGGCTGATTATTGATGATGGGAGTCAGGATAATACTCATGCGATTGTCAAGAATATGAGTAATGCCCCATTTCTATTGGAGTACCATTATAAAGAAAATGGAGGCAAGCATACAGCACTTAATTATTCGCACCCTTATATAAAAGGTGATCTTGTATTTATCGTTGATAGCGATGATACTTTGGCAAGTGATGCTGTTGAAACGATTCTTGAAGATTGGCAGTTATATAAAAATAAAAAAAAAATAGGTGTTATCAGCTATTTAAGGGGAAGGCTTGATGGCTCGAGTGTTGCTAATTCAACGGCGCCAGATCGCTATATTAGTACGCATCTTGATTATCGCATTAATCATAATATAGTCGGTGACATGGCTGAAGTAATTCGGACGGATGTTTTTCAAAAGTATCCATTGCCTGTTTTTCAAGGGGAAAGATTTATGCCTGAAGGTTGGTTATGGAATTTACTGTCTTTCCATTATAAGACAGTCTACCGCAGAAAAATTATTTATTACTGCGAATATTTAGAAGGTGGGCTGACTAAATCCGGAAGAAAATTGTTGATGAATAATCCTCTGGGATTAATGGCCCATTGTAAAACTTTTTTTGCTTCGAAAACTTCCGCAAAAGTCCAATTAAAGGAAATGCTTTTATATGGCGTGTATGGCTTTTGTGCACATAAGAATATAGGAGATATTCTTTCTGGGAGTGGGCGGGCATGGAGAATGCTACCGGTAATGCCATTCTCTTTAGCATTATATCTGTTTTGGAAAAGGAAATATTTATCATGACTAGCGAAAAAAAAGTTTTAATTTTGGATTCAACGGGAAAAGATTGGACGGATCGGCATCTCCAAGGCCCAGGCATCGATGTTTTTGCTGTATATCGTTTTATGCCGTTGCCGCTACGCGTACTTCGCCGAATTATTTTCAATGGCAATCTTCCGGGAAAATCATTATGGTATAGCAACTGGAAAAAACAATTGAAGCGTTACAATATGATTATTATATTTTCTGCCATTTTAGGAAACGAAATATTTTCCTGGATACGGAAACAAGGCTATCAGGGACGCTTGATTTTTTACTACCGAGATTGTGTCAATGCTCCATATTTAAAAGCTTTTGCAAAACCAGAGGCGATTCGCTCTGTAGCATCGAATGTTGAACTGTGGACTTTTGATCCGAAGGATGCCAAAGTCTATTCAATGACGTATAATCCCCAATTTTATTTTCGGCAGCCAGAACTAAAGATACCGATTCAATATGACATTGTTTTCGTTGGCTCGACAAATGGTAGACTTATGCAGCTTCTTAAATGGAAGCATTTATTTCAGAAAATGGGATTGAAGGTCTATTTCCATATCAAAAAACATCGCTTTGAAAAAATTCCGGAGGAATATAAAGACGAAGTAACGGATCAGGCGCTGGCATATGAACAGATATTATCTTTAAATCGGCAGTCAAAAGCCATTTTAGAAATTAACCAGGCAGGCCAGACTGGTTTAACCGTAAGAGCTCTGGAAGCAACATTTTTGAAGAAAAAATTGCTGACAACTAACAAAAGCATTCAAGATACACCATTATATAATCCAGATAATATTTTCATATTGAAAAACGAAGAAGAAAACATGATTTGTGATTTCATGGAAAAACCATTAGATGGAGCAACTTTTGATGAAGAAATTGAGTATTATGATGCAAAAAATTGGCTAAGAAGATTTTTATCTAGTAGAATTTTAAGAGATAGGTAGCATTTATCATGGTATACTACTAACTGAAAATTAAAAATATTATCGCTTATTTTAATTTAGGTGTTGCGGCTATAGAAGGGGAATTTTTGATATGAGGATTACATTTGTCTTGCCGGGATATTTAAGAAGTCCGGCTGGTGGGTATAAGATGATATTTGAATATGCCAATCGATTAACCTTGCGTGGCCATAAAGTAGCTATTGCTTTTGACTGTTTTCAAGGTGCGCAAGGGCATCAAAAGATACCTAGTTTTCTGAAAAAACTTTGCTATCGTTTTTTAGTTTGGTACCACCCTAAGTGGTTTGCTTTGCATCCCAAGGTTCGTAAGGTTTGCGCCTATACAGGGATTAATGATCGAGAAATTCCTGATGCTGACTTTGTCTGTGCTACAGCGGTCGGTACAGCTAATGATGTAGCTAAGTTGAGTATAAATAAAGGAGAAAAACTGTATTTTATACAGGATTTTGAGAATTGGGGAAGATGGACTGCTGATGCAGTAAAAGAAACCTACCGTTTGGGAATGAAGAATATTGTTATTGCTAAATGGTTAGAAAAAATTGTTCTAGATAGCGGAGCCGATTGCGTCTTGATTCCTAATGGGATAGATTTTGATGTTTTCAATATTGATATTCCCATTGCCTCTCGAAAAAGGCATACCATTTCTATGTTGTATCATGAGCAGGTGCATAAAGGTTCGGCATATGGAATTGCTGCTTTGAAAAAATTAAAAGAACGATATCCTGATTTACAAGCTACTTTATTCGGTGTACCGAAACGCCCTGATGATTTACCTGCATGGATTCAATATATTCAGAGTGCAACGCAGCCTCAATTGCGGCAAGTCTATAACCAATCAAAAATTTATCTTTGTCCTTCCATAAAAGAAGGATTTGGCCTAACCGGTGCTGAAGCCATGGCTTGTGGATGCGCTTACGTTGCCAGCGACTATGGTGGTGTCCATGAATACGCAATAGATGGGCGCAATGTCCTGCTTTCCCCTCCGAAAGACGTCGAAGGACTTGTTGAGCATATTTCTTATTTATTTGATCACGATGACGAACGCATCAAGTTAGCGCAACAAGGATATGAAGACATTCAGACCTTGGATTGGAATCGGTCCGTAGATAAGTTTGAAGCCGTTTTAAAAGATTTTGGATAAGATTTTTGATGGTGCCATCTTAAGAAAGAATATATTGATTAGGAGAAAAATGATAAATGATAGATTTAATCCCACTGATTGGTAAAATTGCTCCAGCATGTATAAAAAAATTTCTTTCTTATCTTAGAAACCGTCCTTATGTGCACGTAACTGCTGAATTAGGAACTAGACCAGGGATTCATGCTGTTGCCATTCACCGAAATCGAATGCGTCAGAGTCCGATTTTAAATACTGATGAGCCGGCAATTAAAATTCGTTGCGTAAATGAAACAACACACAAGTGCTTTTTGGATAGAATAGAAATTAATTTTGAGAACAAAGAGCCTTATATGAAAAGCTATGACAATATAGAATTAAGTGAAGGTAACCCTGAAGTAGTGTATATTACTTTAGACGAACTAAATCTGGACATGGATTTTATGCCTAGAAAGCATATTAAAAAGATTACGGTTTTTGATACTGTACGAGGAATATGGAATGTTGAAAGAACGAATATTGATTTATTAAATCGGCAGATTTTTCATTGATTTGGATAGTCAGACTAATAGCATCAAGACTATGAATAGAAATTGTGTAGCCATGTTGCCATAGAAGAATATCGAGAAAAGAAACGAAACAGGCTATCCATTCTTGAATTTTCAAAGTGTGGTTACGCAATATTTATTTGTTCAAAAAGTTGTAAAATGCTGTAGTGTAAAGACTTATTGGTGAAGTTATTCTCTTCCCAGGATAGTGTGCTTTTTCTTTTTCAGTGATTCGAGGTGTAATAAAGTGATGACTGATAAAAATCGAGAAGAACACAATCAGTTTATAAAAAAATTACATTTAGAGAATCAAAAAGTTTGGGCAAAAATGATTTTTGATGATAAGGTTGATAATGAACCTTCTGTTGGTGATATAATTTTATTTTCGCTGGTTAACAAGGCGATGATTGAAGTTGATGAAAGATTTTATAAAGATGTATTAAATAGATCTGATGAAATATCCTACTATACGCCTTATATATATGGTTTCATGGTTAAAGTAGATGCCAATAATAAAGAAATTATTAAAAAAATCATTAAAGAAAATCGTCAACAAATGCAGAAAGGCTATTTGCCTTGTAAATTAATGCCTTTAAACTCTGGATTTGATTCTTCAGCAAAAACATTAAGAGGAATATCTTTTTTTTCGTCTAGTCCTTTTATTTATAAAGGGAGGACCTTAGTATTTTTAAACGGTGATAATGAAGATATTCCTGAGGAATTGCTGGATTGTCAAGCTAAAGAAACTATGAAAAGAATTAGAAATCAATCACAGATTGAGGCGAATAGATTAAATGAATATTTGCCTTCACGTAGATCTAAGGGAACAATTAAGATTTATAATGTTGGGCAGGCAGAATGTAGCTATTTTACATCCAATTCATATAAAATTATGTTTGATATCGGTGTTGATAAAAAATGGCTATATGAGGATGGTACTAGCGAGAACGCCCCCTCTGTAATTAAAAAGAACTATAACGATATCTGTAAATGTAGTCCGAAGGTTATGTTTTTGTCTCATTGGGATGCGGATCATATTATTGGAGTTAGTCTATTACGAAACGGATTTCCTAATTTGTGGGTTGCACCAGATATTTTAGAAAGAGAAACTATTCCAATGGGAACAGCTAGATTACATAATTATTTATGCTATAAGAAACAATTATTGACGGTTTTGAGAGAATGTAATGGTAGACGTTTTTATTGCTCTGATTTTCTGTCTATATATAAAGGCAACCCGAACAGAGAAGATGCTAATAACAATCATGGGATAATTGTTGTAATTGGTGGAAATGATTATATGAATGAAAGAATTATTTTTCCTGGAGATTGTGAATACGAAGCATGGCCTGAAAATCTTGATATCACTCGGAATCCTTATGAAGTTTTGATTGTACCTCATCATGGCGCAGCAATGGCATTAGGAAACCCTTCATTAGGCAGTTTATCTTGTGAGAAAAAATTTGCAATTTTTTCATATGGGAAAGGCAATCAATATGGGGGGAGTGTAAAATAGTTTGTGTAAATCGGTATTGCATGAATCTACTTTATGCCCC
>OGYT01000474.1_pt1 | contig 31066 bp, 31 predicted proteins | sample 1576631 | NCBI WGS metagenome assembly OGYT01 (sample SAMEA3541588, study PRJEB24748) | human gut metagenome | biome: human gut; feature: human-associated habitat; material: faeces | place: China | collected 2012
ACCTGTGACCCTCTGCTTGTAAGGCAGATGCTCTCCCAGCTGAGCTAAGACCCCACATCCGCTTTCGCACTTGTCTCAAATGCGATTGCTTGAATAGTATAATTCAAATTGTGGGAATTGTCAACACTTTTTGATACATTTTTGGGATTTTATTTTTTGATATTTTACAGGTATCCAAAAACAGCCCGGCCATTTCTCCCCTTGACCGGACTGCTGTAAAATACTCCCTTAAGCATATAACTGCTCTCCCCTGCATTGCAGGGGAAGATGCGATATTGATCTTGTTACTCTTCCACGTTTTTCTTAAGAACTCCTAAGATCACGCAGCTAACAACAGCCCCGGTCACAACAGCTACCAGATACATTACCGGATTGCCAATAGTAGGCAGTACAAATAATCCTCCGTGAGGTGCTCTTAAAGTACAGCCAAAAGCCATGGACAATCCACCTGCAATGGCAGAACCGATCAGACAGGACGGGATCACACGAAGAGGATCCTGGGCTGCAAATGGAATGGCTCCTTCTGTGATAAAGGAAAGGCCCATTACATAGTTTACAACACCAGACTGACGCTCTTTTTCAGTAAATTTCTTCTTAAAGAAGGTAGTGCACAGCGCAATCGCCAAGGGTGGCACCATGCCGCCTGCCATTACTGCTGCCATTACTTCAAAGTTTCCTTCTGCCAGCTGGGCAGTTCCGAATACATAGGCTGCTTTGTTAAAAGGACCACCCATATCAATAGACATCATGCCGCCAAGGATCATACCTAACATTACACGGCTGGTTCCGCCCATTCCATTTAAGAAGTGGGTCAGTCCGTCATTGATCATGCCCATATATGGGTTGATAAAAGTAGTCACCACTGCTGCAAGGAAAATACCGATCACCGGATATAATAATACCGGTTTGATACCTTCCAGTGACTTTGGCAGTTTAGAAAACAGTTTTTTTAGGCCTAAGACAAGATACCCCCCTGCAAAGCCTGCAAATAATGCGCCCAGGAAACCGGCGTTTACATCTCCGCCTGCAGGATTTGCAAAAGTAGAACCCATTTTTGCGATCAGACCTGCTACCAGACCCACAGCCAGACCTGGACGGTCTGCAATACTCATTGCAATGAAACCTGCAAGGATCGGAAGCATCATGCCAAATGCCTGCTCACCAATGGTCTTTAAGTAAGCTGCAAGAGGTGTATTCTTACCAAAGTTAGATGGATCAATGGAATAATCATCCAGTAAAAACGCCAGAGCGATCAGGATACCACCGCCAATAACAAATGGAAGCATATGGGATACACCGTTCATCAGATGCTTGTAGATCTGTCTTCCAATGCTGTCACTTTCTCCCTCAGAAGCTGCACCTGAAACATCTCCACTATAATGATAAACCGGTACTGTTCCGCTTACTGCCTGATTGATCAAAGCCTCTGCCTTGTGGATGCCATCTGCTACAGGAACCATGATCACCGGCTTTCCGTCAAAACGGGCCATTTCCACGTTCTTGTCTGCTGCAACAATGATCGCCTCTGCTGCTGCGATTTCTTCTTTTGTCAGTACATTCTGGGCACCACCGGAGCCGTCTGTTTCAGCCTTCAAGGAAATCCCTAATTTTTTTCCAGTATTTTCCAGATTTTCCGCTGCCATGTAGGTATGGGCAATACCCGTCGGGCACGCAGTAACTGCCAGAACACGGTAATGGGCATTGACAGCAGAAGCATTCTGATCTGACTGGTCAGCTTCCTTCTTTTCTGTCTTCTTATCCTCTGCCCCATTTTTCGCTGCTTGCGTTTTCTTTTCTTCCTCACCAAAGCGTTCATTTTCTGCCTTGTCGATGATATCTAAAAACTCGTCTGCATCCTTTGCCCCGATCAGACTCTCTTTAAAGCCTGGATTCATAAGTAATGTAGACAGTCTGGATAACGCCTGCAAATGTACATCATCTCCTGCTGCCGGTGCTGCGATCATAAAGATCAGGTTTGCCAGGGAACCATCAAATGCCTCATAATCAACGCCCTCAGGAACCACCATAGCTGCCAGTCCCGGCTCTTTTACAGCATCTACCTTCGCATGTGGGATAGCGATTCCTTCACCGATAGCTGTACTTCCAAGTGCTTCTCTTGCTAAAATCCCCTCTTTATACCCCTGTATACTGTTAAGCCGTCCTCCAGCATCCATCAGTGAGATCAGTTTATCAATGGCCGCATTTTTATCTGCCACCTTTACGCCCAGCTCAATGCTTTCCTTTTTTAACAGCTCTGTAATACGCATGCGTATACCTCCTTATAAATTTCAATCTGCTTTTTCATTCTCATTTTGTAACTGTTCAGAGCCAAGCAAAATTTCAAAAAACAGGTATAAAATGCTTGCATTTTTAAAACTGTTTTTGAAATTTTATTTGGCGGATACGCCACACCGACGAAATGCGTAGCATTTTGGAGGTTGGATCTGAACAGTTACCTCATTTTTTATCATTTATCATTGCAGCTGTCCTAACAGCTCCATGATCAGTTCCTTTGTACCAATGCCATAGGAAAATGCCGTTGCACCGCCGCTGGCTGTTCCCAACTTCAAGGCATACTCATAATCTGCTTTTTCCAGATAACCGGCTAAAAAGCCTGCCACCATGGAGTCACCGGCTCCTACAGAATTTTTCACAGTTCCCTTGCAGACTCCTTCCTTATAAATATGTCCGTCCTCTGCCACCAGCAATGCACCATCTCCTGCCATGGAAACCAGAACATTCACAGCTCCCCTGTTTTGCAGTTCTTTCCCACACTCTATGATCTCTTCTTCTGTTTTTAACTCTCTTCCGAACATCTGTCCCAGTTCATGGTTGTTTGGTTTAATAAGAAATGGCTTTAACGGGAGCACATCTAACAACAGATCCTTTTCTGCATCTACGACTGTGCGGATGCCTCTTCCTTCCAGACGTCTCATGATCTCCTCATAAATGTGATGGCTGATCATAGAAGGAATACTTCCTGAAAGCACCAATACATCCCCTTCTTTTAAACCGTCCAGCTTCTTAAATAAGGCATCTACATCTTCAGGCCGGATATCTGGTCCCATGCCATTGATCTCCGTCTCTTCGTCCGATTTCATCTTTACATTGATACGGGACATGCCGTTCTTTACATGAATGAAATCAGATGCAAAGCCCAGTTCTTTTGCCCGTTTTTCAATCTCCGCTCCTGTAAAACCTGCTACAAAGCCCAGTGCTGTACTCTCATAGCCCAGATTTGCTAAAAGAGCGGATACGTTGATTCCTTTTCCCCCGCAGATCATGTTTTCTGATATGGTCCGGTTCACCTTACCTGGAGTAAAATGATCTACAGAGATCACATAGTCCAGTGCCGGATTAAAAGTCACTGTGTAAATCATGTATCATCTCTCCTTATTTTTAAGAAATTTTATTTCTTATCCTTAGTCTTACTATAATATGATTTTTATTTTTCGTCAATAGCGTTCTTTGAGAAAAATATTTTCGCATGTTTTTTCAGCGTTTTAAACAAAAAAGAACCGCAATTTTCCATAAAATGCGGTTCTCTTTTGTGCAGATTACTGTGTACTGTCCTGTGTTTGCTTATATTCTATTTTTTCTTGCACCTATTTTTTCTTAATATCTATTCTCTTCTTTATTTTCTTCTTTCTTAGTATGCCTATCCTCGCTGCTTATCTGATGATATAGCTTTTTCATGACGCCTGATATGCTCTACTGCATCTTTCTTTCCAGCCATAAGAAGAAGGTAGATGATCTCGATCACAGTAGTGACCGTCACTCTGGAAAACCAGAATTCTTCTGTAAGAAGCTTTTCCCTGGTAGCAGTGATGATCTTATAATCGCAGATCTGCGCCAGGGGTGACTCCCTGTTATTGGTAATAAGTACCAGGGTACTTCCATTTTCCTTCGCTCCTGCAGCCAGTGTTTCCAACCTTTTGGAGGATCCGGAATTAGAAATGATCAAAACTACGTCCTCACGTCCCAGGTTAAAAGCATAGGCAGCCTGCGCTTCCCAGATATCCCCCGCCACAGCCGGAATGCCCAGCTGATTAAACTTAAAAGCACCATCTAAGGCTACCGGAATGGTATTTCCTACAGCTGCCAGCTGCACCATTCTTGCATGCTCCAGCTTATCCAGTATGATCTCCAGATTTTTAATGTCTATCATCTTTATAGTCTCTGTCAGTTCTGCAATTTTATTCGCAAGAATATTCTTTAAAGACTGTTCCAGATCTGTCCGGTCAATATCATTGGTCACTTCCTGGTTCTGATGTTCCTCTTCTAAAATCTCCCTGGCAAGTGTCAGTTTCAGGTTCTGAAATCCCTTGAAACCGCATCTGCGGCAAAATCTTGATACTGTAGCATCACTGGTACCACTGGCTTTTGCCAGTTCTCCTACGGTCATATCCACTGCCTGGTCCTTATGCTCCATAATGTAATCTGCAATCTTCTTCTCTGCCTCAAAAAAACTGTCATAAGCCGAGCAGATCACGCCCAAAACGCTTCGTGCTTCGTTCATTTCTTACACCGCCATTCACATGTAAATTTATTTCTTAATAATAAATATACCATAACAAAAATAAAAATAAAAGAGAAGTTTATTAATATTTTGTGACTCCCCTTGTTTTTCAAAATTTACCGTGCTATAATTTTTCCACGATAAAAAACAAGACATATGAACATTTCAAGAAAGGAAAATATGAAAAAGATCTGCGGACTTTTATACAAATACAGACATGCATGGCTGCTGTCCTATGCATTCATCTACCTCCCCTGGTTTATGTTCCTGGAGCGGACAGTGACCCGTGATTACCATATTATGCATGCGTCCTTAGATGACCTGATCCCATTTAATGAATATTTCATCGTGCCGTATTTTTTGTGGTTCATCTACGTAGCAGGAACCTTAATTTTCTTTCTGTTTCGCAGTAAAGAAGATTACTACAAGATGTGTGCCTTTTTATTTTCCGGCATGACGCTGAGCCTGATCATCTGTACTTTCTTCCATAACGGAACTGATTTCCGCCCGGTGATCGACCCGAATAAAAATATTTTCAGTGCAGCCGTAGCTGCCCTTTATAAAACAGACACTAACACCAACGTCTTCCCCAGCATTCATGTATACAATTCTGTGGGAACCCACATTGCCATCAGCAGAAGCCAGTTCTTATCAAAACATAAGATCATAAAACTTTGTTCTTTCCTCTTAACTGCCTCCATCTGTCTGGCAACTATGTTCTTAAAACAACATTCTATTATTGACGTATGCGGTGCTTTCTTAATGGCCTATGTCATCCATTACTTAGTATACGGATACGCAGCTGATACAGAAGACAAGAAGATAACAGAAAAAGCGCTTGGTTAAAACACCAAACGCTTTTTTATTATGAAAATGCTGCCATATTAATTAAATCCATAAAACTTCTGTGTTATCTTATACCCTAAGATCAGCAGGTCTCTACCGCCCTTCCCAGGCAGATTGCATCCCTGCCCCAAAAATCCAAACCGCAGTCTCAGCCACAAAGCCAGATTCTCTTTCTTTAAAAACTCCCATATTTCCTTCTTCTTTTCCATATTTTCCTCTGTTCCTGACTTGATCGCAAGCACAGAGCAAATGGTCATCATGATCTCCAGATAAGAAGTCATATAATGCTTCAGCTTTCTGTTAGGGATTTTTGTTACATCATAATATCCTAACATCAGCTTTGTCACCCGCAGCTGCTGGTCTATCCTTCCGATCATTACCTGCTCATTTACAGACTGGTCAGATCTTCCGATAAAATAGCGGTAGAAATTCACATCCAGGTAATACATGTTCTTTACATGGGGAAGCGGCTGATATACAAAAATGTTATCCACATAGAAGGTATGCATTGGCAGCTCCAGTCCACACTGGCGCAGCAGTTCTGTACGGTAAATAACAGAATGCATCAGTATATACTGTCCTGTCATAAAGAACTTAACATCCTTCCAGGTAAACACTTTATCCCTTGGGAAAGCAGTATGGTAATTCATCACCTTTTTCCGCTTTGCTCCCTCTTTCTCATAAACAAAGTTAGTTATCAGCATATCAAGGGTTTCCTGACCGTATACAAACCCTCTCAAAGTTTCCAAAACCTTCTGGTATGCCTCCTCGTTGACCCAGTCATCACTGTCTACTACCTTAAAAAATACACCCGTAGCATTTTTAAGACCTGTATTTACCGCCTGACCGTGTCCGCCGTTTTCCTGATGGACTGCACGGCAGATTCCCGGATATTTTCTCTCATATTCATCGGCGATCTCTGGTGTACGGTCCTTCTGTGACCCATCATCTACAATAATGATCTCCACCTCATCACCGCCTGTAAGCAGTGTATTGATACAATGCTCCATATAGGCTTCTGAATTATAACACGGAATCGCAATGGATAATAACTTCACGTTTTTCCTCCTTCGCTTCTGGAATCTTTCTGTGCCTGATTTTGCCAGAAGATCCCCGGAATACATATCTTATAAATATTTAATTAAAACCACATTTAAAAGCAGCGCCGCCCCGTTTGCAGCTCCATGCATCACCACAGTCATTCTGTATTTTCCAAAAGAACTGCTTTCATATCCCCAGGAAAGCAGCAAGCCAAAAACAAAACCGTATATCCCCTGGATCCAGTTTCCATGATACAGACCAAATGCGGCGGCTGATATAAACGCTGACAAGATCACACCAAACCATTTTCGCAAGATCCCATAAAGTCCCTTCCTGAATATCCCTTCTTCCAATAAAGGGGCTATAAGCAACGTTAACGCCAGATAAACTCCCAAAGGATACGCCGCCAGTTCCTCTGCTGCTGCCTCATAGGAAACTGTCATAAACTCCGGCCATGGGATCACATACTGCACCAGGATATTTCCCAAAACAGCCAGGAACACCGCTGCCAAAACCTTCTTTTTCCAGCCTTCAGGCAAAATTTTTTTGGTATACATGAATTCCTTTTTTTTCATCACATACATGCAGTCAGTATATCACACCCAACTTCCTTTTGCTATCATCTTTTTGCGCTTTTCGTTGCAATTTTTTCTATAATAATGTATCATGATGTTAAAAATATTTCCTGAAAAGTGAGGTAAGCATTATGGCAAAAAAGAGGATCGTCATGGCCATTGGCCATAAAGATATGGGAACCAATCTTCCAGAACAGAAGGAAGCCGTAAAGCGCACTGCAAAAGTGATCGCAGACTTTATTCAGGACGGCTGGCAGGTTGCCATCGTTCACAGCAACGCACCACAGGTAGGCATGATACATACAGCAATGAATGAATTCGGTAAACAGCACCACGGATACAGCTCCGCTCCTATGTCTGTATGCTCCGCTATGAGCCAGGGCTATATTGGTTACGACTTACAGAACGGCATCCGCGCAGAACTAATCAAGCGTGGCATTTATAAGCCGGTAAGCACTGTTCTTACCCAGGTCACTGTTGATCCTTATGATGAGGCATTTTACACTCCTGTAAAAGTAGTAGGCCGTGTAATGAGTGAAGAAGAAGCCAAAGAAGAAGAAGCCAAAGGAAACCATGTAAAAGCAGTAGAAGGCGGCTTCAGACGTATCGTAGCCTCTCCTCATCCAGTTGCCATTGTTGAGATTGATGCCATCAAAGCTTTAATGGACGCTGACCAGATCGTTATTGCCTGCGGAGGCGGCGGCATCCCGGTCATGGAACAGGGATACAATCTTCGCGGTGCCAGCGCTATTATCGAAAAAGACCTTGCAACAGGCCTTTTAGCAAAAGAGATCGATGCTGATGTTATGATGATCCTTACAAGCGTTGACAATGTTACCTTAAACTTTGGAACTGACAAAGAAGAGCCCATCCACCATATGACCATTGCTGAAGCAAAGACTTATATGGAAGAGGGACAGTTTGAATTTGCTTCCATGCTTCCAAAAATTTCCGCTTCTGTCAACTTCTTAGAGGCCGGAAATGGCCGCAAAGCCATTATCACTTCTCTGGACAAGGCAGAATGCAGCCTGACAGGAGAAGCCGGAACTACTATCGAATAAAAATCATGCGAATATAAAAATCACCGCCTGCTGACGCAGGCGGTTTGTTATTTACAACATATGATGATACCAGGGTCAAAAGGTCATAAATCCGATGCAAGCTTGCTTGCAGGAGGATTTTTGAACTTGGGACCCGCCAAAAACATGAGTAAGAAGCCATTTTTTGAAGAAAAATGAGCGGCTTACGAACGTTTTTAGAATTGCGAGAGTGCAAAGCACGTAGCAATTCAGTATCAGAGGAGTAAAAAGGCTTCTCCCTCATCAACAGCATACTCCATGATCCGTTCTTTAATATATTCATTTACTTTTTCCCTTGATATATCAAGAGCAAGTGAAAGCTCTGAATCCAGATAATCTTCTGCCATGCGAAAATACCGTTCATCTAAATCCGTCACCTTCTTCTTATGCTCGATCCGGTCCTGTTTTCTTAGATACAAGGCTTTGATCATACTTACCCATACACGGCAGTCACAGGTTTTCAAGGCCTCTTTATACCGTTCTTCCCTCTGTTTGTCATTTGTTACAGTCATTTCTTTGATCCGGGGGATTTCTTTGATCAGCGCCTCTGCTTCTGGTCTGGTAAGCAGCAGCCTGGTAATGGTCTTTTCTGAGTCAACCGGTGTCACGATCCTCCCATCCTTCTGGTTACAAGGACGAAGCTCATAATAAAGACGCCCTTTAGGTCCAACAGGATGATCAATGGTGATAATGTCTGTTACTTTGCAGACTCCACGGATGCCATATACAATATATTGACCTTTCTCGTACATAAAATTTACACCTGCTTTCTTTATGTACTCTCAAAACTTTTTATGTTCTCTCGGAATCTTTCTGTACCTGATTTTGTGAGAAGATCTTTTGTCAGTTGTGCCCAAATTTCTGAGGCGTGTACGGTGCGTACGGTGATGAAATTCGAGTGCAATTGGCGGAAAATCGGCCACGAAAGCAGGTGCATGAAAGACTCCGATAGGACATTTTTGTGTTTGAGATTCTTTTTCATGCTCCACGTTCATAGTTTCCTATTTTAGTTTAGCACGATTTTGAAAAAAATGTCAGAGCAAGCAGGTGGTTTTCTTAATTTTGTTAGTTTTGCCTAATTATATTCCAGTCTTTTTTGTACATTATTTCAGATTTCAGACAACACCAGAGAAAAATACCCAGAAAGAAATACTCATGCTAATACCATGTATAAAAGAGGCATTGTAAAAAGAGAAAGTACTGTAGAAAGAAATACACACTCAGAAGCCTGTAGCGTAGAAAAAGTACATCGTTTCGTAAATAACTGTGCTGCATCCTAAAATTACAAAAGCACATGAAAACAGGCATTCAAACCTGATTTCATGTGCTTTTTTTCTTATAGGATCCACTGACTGCAGCTTCTTTCTTCTTAAGGTCTGATACACATCTGCATGTGGGGATCTGCCTTAGGTGCAGACCTTCTCCCACACGCAAAACATGAATACGCAGCCATTTTTCAAAGAAAAACAAGGGGATCACAAATATTTTTTAATAAAACCTTTTGGCACCTGCATCATTTTATGCATTCTTTACAGTTGCAATATCCACCAGTGTCAGCTCTTTTGCACGGTTCTCAAGGCTTGTCACAAGGGCTCTTGCAGTGTCAAGGGCTGTAAGTACGTTTACACCTGTTTCAATAGCATTACGGCGGATCACAAAACCGTCATGGCTTCTTTCAGCGCCCTGTGCTGGTATATCAATGATCAGATCGATCTGATGGCCTAATACCAAGTCAAGGATGTTTGGAGACTCCTGCTCCAGTTTACGGATCTCTAACGCCTTTACCCCATGTTCATTTAAGGTTCTTGCAGTTCCCCTGGTAGCGAATATCTGATAACCTACATTTGCAAATCTGCGGGCAATATCCACTGCCTCTTCCTGCTCATTCTCCCTAATAGTCATGATCATCTTCTTGTACTTGGGCAGGCGGATCCCGGCACCTTCAAACGCCTTGTAAAGAGCCTCGTTAAAGGTCTTTGCAATACCAAGGCACTCACCTGTAGACTTCATTTCCGGTCCAAGGCTGATGTCTGCGCCACGGATCTTTTCAAAGGAGAATACCGGCATCTTAACAGCAATATAACCAGCTGCAGGCTGCAGTCCTGGATTATAGCCCAGTTCCCTGATCGTATGGCCGCAGATGATCTGGGTCGCTAACGGAACGATCGGGATACCTGTTACCTTGCTGATATATGGTACTGTACGGGAAGAACGTGGATTTACCTCGATGATATATACATCATCCCCGTCTACGATAAACTGGATATTGATCATTCCCTTTACATGGAGAGCCTTAGCCAGTTTTTCTGTGTATTCCACAATGGTGTCAACATTATGCTGTGTAATATCCTGTGCCGGATATACGGAAATACTGTCTCCGGAGTGGATACCGGTACGTTCAATATGCTGCATAATACCAGGGATCAGGATATCGGTTCCGTCACAGATAGCATCTACCTCAATTTCCTTGCCCATAACGTACTTATCTACCAGGATTGGATGCTCCTGGGCGATCTGATTGATGATACCGATAAATTCATCAATATCTTCATCGCAGATAGCGATCTGCATTCCCTGTCCTCCCAGTACATAGGAAGGGCGTACTAAAACAGGATATCCTAAAGCATTTGCTGCTTTCTTTGCCTCTTCTGCGGTAAATACAGTATGTCCTGCCGGTCTCGGAATATGGCACTGCTCCAAGATCTCGTCAAAGCGTTCCCTATCCTCTGCTGCATCTACATCTTCTGCTGCTGTACCAAGGATGGGCACACCCATTTTCATCAGTGCCTCGGTCAGCTTGATAGCAGTCTGTCCTCCAAACTGTACTACTGCACCGTCTGGTTTTTCAATATCTACAATACTCTCTACATCTTCTGGTGTTAATGGCTCAAAATACAGCTTATCTGCAATATCAAAGTCTGTACTTACAGTTTCCGGGTTATTGTTGATGATAATGGTCTCATATCCTTCTTTGCTGAATGCCCAGGTGCTGTGTACGGAGCAGAAGTCAAACTCAATTCCCTGTCCAATACGGATCGGACCGGAACCAAGAACCAGGACTTTCTTTCTTCCTTCTGTCTTTTCAGCCTCGTTAAAGCTTCCAAAACAGGAGTAATAATATGGTGTCTCTGCAGCAAATTCAGCTGCACAGGTATCTACCATCTTGTATGCAGCGCGAATGCCATTGTCATAACGCTGCTTCTTGATCTCTTCCTGGGAAATACCGGTAAGACGGGAAATCACATTATCAGGGAACTCAATGCGTTTTGCTTCTGCAAGAAGTTCTGTAGTAAGCTCTTTCTTTCCTTCACCTACTGCCTTTAACTCTTTTTCCATTTCTACCAGGATAGCCAGCTTGTCAATGAACCAGATGTCAATGCGGGTGATCTCATGGATCAGCCCATATGGGAAACCGCGACGCAGAGCCTCTGCGATCCTCCAGATACGCATATCGTCTACGATTTCCAGTTCTTTTACCAGTCCGGTATAGGAAAGTCCGGTAAAGTCATATGACATCAGGGAGTCTACATGCTGTTCCAGGGAACGGATCGCCTTCATCAGGGCACCTTCAAAGTTGGTGCAGATACTCATTACCTCACCAGTTGCCTTCATCTGGGTTCCTAACGCTCTTTTAGCGCTTATAAACTTATCAAATGGAAGTCTTGGCATCTTTACTACGCAGTAGTCAAGCATTGGCTCAAAACTTGCATAAGTTTTCTTTGTTACTGCATTTTTGATCTCATCCAGAGTATAGCCTAAAGCGATCTTTGCAGCCACTTTAGCAATAGGATAACCAGTTGCCTTGGATGCCAGTGCAGAAGAACGGCTAACTCGTGGGTTTACCTCAATAACACAGTATTCAAAGCTATTTGGATTTAATGCATACTGTACATTACAGCCGCCGGTGATGCCCAGTTCACTGATGATGTTTAAAGCAGAGGTACGTAACATCTGGTATTCTTTATCGCCTAAGGTCTGGGAAGGTGCTACAACGATACTGTCACCTGTATGAACACCAACCGGGTCCAGGTTTTCCATGTTGCAGACGGTGATCACATTTCCTGCACCGTCACGCATTACTTCATATTCGATCTCTTTCCAGCCTGCAATACAGCGTTCTACTAAAACCTGTCCCACACGGGAAAGGCGGAGACCATTTTCCAGGATCTCAGCACACTGCTCCGGGTTCTGTGCAATACCGCCTCCGGAACCTCCCAATGTATAAGCAGGACGAAGAACCACCGGGTAACCGATCTGCGCTGCTACTTCCAGACCATGTTTTACATCTTCTACAATGTCAGAAGGAGCAACTGGCTCGCCGATCTTTTCCATGGTCTCTTTAAACATTTCACGGTCTTCTGCTTTTTTAATAGTAAGAGCTGTAGTACCAATGAGACGCACATTGTGCTTCTCTAAGAAACCTGCATCTTCCAGTTCCATTGCAAGGTTTAAGCCAGCCTGTCCTCCAAGGGTAGGTAAGATGCTGTCCGGCTTTTCTTTTAAGATCAGCTGCTCTACTACTTCTACGGTCAATGGCTCAATGTATACACGGTCTGCAATGTCCTTGTCGGTCATGATGGTAGCCGGGTTAGAGTTTAAAAGGACAACTTCAATCCCTTCTTCTTTTAAGGAACGGCAGGCCTGTGTACCTGCGTAGTCAAATTCTGCTGCCTGTCCGATAACGATCGGGCCGGAGCCTAAAACCAGTACTTTTTTAATTTCAGGATTCTTTGGCATCAGTCATTTACCTCCATCATTTTAAGGAAACGGTCAAATAAGTATCCGGAGTCCTGTGGTCCAGGGCATGCTTCCGGGTGATACTGTACAGTGAAAATGTTCTTTCCTGTGTATTTTAAGCCTTCGTTGGTACCGTCATTTACATTAACAAATGCAGGAACTGCGATCTCTGGCTTTACAGTATTGATGTCTACTGCGTAACCATGGTTCTGGGAAGAAATATAGACTCTTCCGGTCTCCAGATCTTTTACCGGATGATTTCCGCCTCTGTGACCGTATTTTAATTTGTAGGTATCCATACCGTTTGCCAGCGCCATCAGCTGATGTCCCAGACAGATAGCAAAAATGGGTACATTGGAATCATACATTTTTTTGATCTCTTTAATGATCTTAGTATTTTCCTTTGGATCACCAGGGCCATTGGAAAGCATGATGCCATCCGGAGCTGCTGCTAAAATTTCTTCTGCAGGTGTATCTGCCGGATATACAGTAACCTCACAGCCTCTTTCATTTAAGGAACGGGCAATGTTTTTCTTTGCGCCAAAGTCCATTAAAGCTACTTTCTTTCCATTTCCCGGAAGAACGTATTTTTCTTTGGTTGTGGTAGCCATAACAACACCTGCCACTGTATAGGCTTTCATACGGCTGATAGGATCAGAAAGATCTGAATACTCTTTCGTCGTGATCATACCGTTCATTGTACCTTTTTCTCTTAATAACTTTGTGAGGGCTCTTGTATCGATACCACAGATACCAGGAATATCATTTTCTGCTAAGAAATTCTGAATTGTGTCTTCGCAACGGAAGTTGCTTGGGATTCTTGATAATTCTCTTACAATATAACCATCCGGCCAGGGCTTTAAAGACTCCATATCCTGACGACAGATTCCATAATTACCAATCAGAGGATAGGTCATAACAACGGCCTGTCCTGCGTATGACGGATCAGTCAATACTTCCAGATAACCGGTCATAGATGTGTTAAAAACGATCTCGCTGATCACTTCACGCTGAGAACCAATACTGGTGCCAGTGAACACAGTGCCGTCTTCCAATATAAGATATGCTTTCATAGGGGGGATACCTGTCCTTTCTTATGTTGTGTGTTGGGAGAGATCATTCGTTTTCCACGGCTGTGATACAGCGTGGAAAGCATTTTACGCGGCGCCATCTTCTTGAAAGTCTTCGTCTTTCAAGAAGCATCGGATGGTCCATCCGATGTACACATCCGGAAATGAAAACGGACTTACAAGCAAGCTTGACATCCGTTTTCATTTCCGGATGTGTGCGCCGCTATGGATTTCTGCCCAAATTGTCAAAATTATAATATATATCATTTATTTTTTCAATGCCTTTGAAGGCTAAATTTTTTTGGCTCATACTAATCTTTTTTGGCATGAAAATTGCTAGGCAATTTTTACAGGTTATATAAAAAATTCTTGACCTAGAGTATACTACAGGTGATAAACTAAAAATTGAAATGCGGTATGCGCGCCGATAAAATTCAGGGCGACTGACGGAAAATCAGCAGCAAAAACAAGTACTGGATAGTTGCTGATCATATATTCCCTGGTACATCGTTTCGTAAATAACTGTGCGATCTGATTCGCAGACAAGTGAGTGGTATAGTTATTTTGAAAACGACGTACTAGATATTTTGACGTAAAAAGGATTAAGAGTGAAAAATAAAGTAGATTTTTGGGCGCACTTATATAAGGGTTCATAAACCCCCGTTTTTACAAGTATAGAAAGCAGAAAAAATGTTAGTTATCGTTGCGTTTCACTAACTTAGAGCTGTCGTAACCAAGGCTTTCAAGGTAAGCAAACACATTGTTCTCATTCAGGACAACACGCTCTACATGATTCTGAGGGTTCATCAATTCCTCATAGTCAGTAGGGGTAAAGGGCTTCTTTTCTGAAACCATGTGGTAAATACAGACCATCATCATTCTTGCAATGGCAATGATTGCCTTTTTGTGTCCACGTCGCTTTTTGATTCGACCATATTTGATTGCAAAATAAGGCTGTTTTTTACTTTTGATTGCAGCAAGGGCACATTGAACCATCATTGGTTTCAGGTAATCGCCTGCTTTGGCAATGCGGACAGACTTTTTCTTACCAGCAGATTCATTGTTGGCAGGAGAAAGTCCGCACCAGGAACACAGATGTTTTGCATCATCAAAAATATCCATATCAACGCCTGTTTCTGTAAGAACAATCGTGGAACTTAACTCTGTCATGCCGGGCATGGTACTGACAAACTCCACGAACTCGTAATAAGGCTTGATGCGGACATAGAGTTCCACTTCGGTCTGGGTAATCATATCATCGAGATATTCCAGATGCCCCCGGGCAAGCTCTAGTTTTTTAGCCTGATCTGTTTCAATAGTGTAGCCTTTGATGGCTTCGATGATTTCATCAGACTTGGATTTAGCCCCTTTCTTTATGAGTTTGCGAACAGCTTTTTCGTCCATGGAATCGGCAGTATGCTCCAATAGATAAGAGATGATTTCAGTTGCTGTCTTGCCAAAAGGATCAGAAAGAACACTGGCAATGCCGACATTGGAAACGGTCATACAGTTCTGGATGCGATTCTTCTCGGAAGACTTCATACAGACCAGCTTAAAACGGTATCTGGAAAGTTCCCTAAGCTGACGAAAATCCTTTGGAGGAATAAAGGAACATCTGACAAGATCAAATTTGTAGAGGTCGGCAATCCATTTAGAATCCTTTTTGTCCGTTTTCTTGCCTTTAATGGCTTTGACATACTTCGGATGTGTAAGGCAGACATCAATGTCATTTTCGAGATAATTAAAAATAGGAATCCAATACTTTCCGGTGGATTCCATACAAACATGATAGCAATTATTCTCGATAAGCCAGTTGTGAAACCTTTGAATATCCGAATTGATAGTTGAAAAGGATTTTTGCTTATATTCAGATATTCCGTCTTTATTGGTAGTTACGATGGTTGCAACGATAACATTTTTGTGGACATCAAGTCCACAGCAGATGGAGTATTTTAACTTCATCATAAGTATCACCACCTTAATAAAAAGGGAATAGCAACATTGACTGTCATCCTGCGACTGGATAAACATGGTTTATTACCAATGATAAGAGTCCGGGCTCAATGTCCCACTTGTTTGTGCTTGTAAGGATGACGGCACATATAACTATACGGGGTCGAAATAAATTCGCCACTCCTCCTTCCGTGCTCTGTAGTGTATTGCTATTCCTTGAAAGAATTATAAATCAAAGAGTGGAGGGGCACAACATTTTTCATAACTTGTTTGTGCCTTGAGCGAAGCGAAAGGAATGACAAAAACTATGAAAAAAATTCCAGACTTAACTACACAGAAAAAACAACTTCGCAAAATTTTAAAAGAACAGCGGAACAGCTTGGACCGTGAAAGCTGTGCTTCCAGTGATAATGCTATTTTTACGAATATCCGCACCTGGGATATTTATCAAAAAGCATATACTGTTTTCTGCTTTGTGGGTACAGAAGATGAGATCAATACCAAACCGATCATAGAAGATATTTTGAAAAGAGGAAAACGGGCAGGTGTACCAAAATGTATCAGCAAAGGGATCATGGAAGTATATGAGATCCATTCCATGGATGACCTTGCTCCTGGAAAATATGGCATATTGGAACCAGTCGATACATGTGAAAAAATCTCACCAAAAGAGATTGATCTGGCTCTTATCCCCTGCTTGTCCTGCGGTCGTGATGGACACCGTCTTGGATATGGCGGTGGGTACTATGACCGGTATTTAAACCAGATAAAAGGAACTCTGGCCGTCCTATGCCGAAGGGCCCTTATGTGTGATGAGATCCCTACAGAAGACCATGATAAAAACATGGATTTTGTAATATGTGAAGAAGGGATATTAAATATCCATTGCAAAAACTAAGTCTTCTTAAGAATCTTAGTTTTTCGTCAAATTAACAGAAAAGTGATATTTTTGTCTTTTTCCTATGCTATACTGAATGCATCTAAAATACCCAAAACAGGAGGCATGCATATGAAAGACGAAAACAAACTTGTCATTACCATCGGAAGACAATTTGGCAGCGGTGGCTGTGAAGTAGGAACCAAACTGGCTCAGGAACTTGGACTAGACTTTTATGACAAAAACATTCTCCGCATGAATTCTGACGAAAGCGGCATTGAAGAGAGTTTCTATTACCTTGCAGATGAAAAAGCTGGAAATAAGCTGCTGTACAAGATCATTAAAAGCCTTACTCCTGAAAAAGGCGCTCCTTCTTTTGGTTCTGACCTGATATCTGCAGACAATCTCTTCCGCTTCCAGTCTGAAGTAATCCGGAAGCTGGCCGCTGAAGAAAACTGCATTATCATGGGCCGCTGCGCTGATTATGTTCTGGAAGGCATGGAAGGCCTGGTGCGCATATTTATCTATGCAGACATGGATTTCAGGGAAAAACGTACCATTGAAAAAGAATATTATGCTGCAAAAGATGCTAAAAAAAATATCAAGAGGATCGACAGAGAAAGACGGGATTATTTCCGCTACTATACTGGAAAAGAATGGGAATCCCCTGATAATTATGATCTGATGATCAACACTGCAGCTGTTGGGATCAATGGCGCAGTAGAAACCATAAAAAATTATCTTAAGACCCGTGGATTTCAGATTTAAAAGCATCTTATGATCTCTTCCCTATCATTTTTCTTCAGATCAGTCATAAGAAAAATACCTTCTCATATACTGGAAACGACGGTATAAAAAAGAAGGCATTTTTTATGGCAAACGGACAGGATTTTTTATCCAGAGGCAGCTTAAAGATCCAGGTGATCAACATCCGGAATAATTTTCCCATCCAAAACGCTAAAGTTTCCATCAGTTCCAAAGGAGAACCGGAACGTGTGTTAGAACAGCTGACTACTGATTCTTCCGGACAGACAGAAAATATATCTCTTCCGGCACCTCCTGAGGAATACAGCTTAGAGCCCAGTATCTATCAACCCTATTCTGAATACAATGTGCTGGTGGAAGCAGAAGGTTTTCAACCTTTAAATATCTCCGGCACTGAAGTCCTAGCCGGGGCGCAGGCGATCCAGCCTGCAAAACTTACAGGAGATGAAGACAGTACACCGCCCGAAGACCCCATAGTTATCCCGGATCACACTTTATTTGGAAATTATCCGCCAAAAATTGCCGAAGCAGAAGTAAAACCGATAGGTGAAAGCGGTGAGATCGTATTAAGCCGGGTGGTTGTTCCACAAACAGTTGTTGTCCATGACGGAACACCTACAGACTCCACAGCCAAAGATTATTATGTACCCTACCGGGATTATATTAAAAATGTGGCCTCCAGTGAAATCTACTCTACCTGGCCCCAGAACACCATTACCGCCAATGTACTGGCTATCATGTCCTTTACCTTAAACCGTGTATACACAGAATGGTACCGGAATCAGGGCTATGATTTCACGATCACCTCTTCCACTGCTTTTGACCATAAATGGATCTACGGCAGAAATATTTTTGAAAGCATTTCCCAGGTTGTAGATGAGATCTTTGACAGTTTTCTCTCCCGCCCCGGCGTGCGGCAGCCTATCTTGACCCAATATTGCGATGGACGAAAGGTTCTGTGTCCTCGGTGGATGACACAATGGGGATCCTGCTCCTTAGGTCAGCAAGGCTACAGCCCCATCGAGATCTTACGCTACTATTACGGTGACAGCATGTACATTAATACAGCAGAGCAGATTGCCGGTATCCCTGCTTCCTGGCCGGGATATGACCTGACAGTGGGCAGTTCCGGTGACAAGGTGCGCCAGCTTCAGGAGCAGTTAGATGCCATTGCCCAGGTATATACGGCCATTCCCCGGATCCGGCCAGACGGTATTTATGGCCCACAGACTGCCGCCGCTGTACGGGAATTCCAGAATATATTCGGACTGCCTCAGACAGGAGTTACTGACTTTGCTACCTGGTATAAAATTTCCCACATTTATGTAGGGATCACCCGGATCGCAGAGCTGTACTAGTATAATCCACGATAATTACCGATCCATTACACGCAGGATAAATTTTCATGTGCAAGGAAGCTGAATGAGGCGATGCCGGTAGCATCGTCGATTGAAGCTGATGCGGCAGATGGAAATTTAGACAAGTGAAAGGGGCGGATAATTATTGTGGATTATACTAGATATGCCACTGATAGCTTCCTGCAAATACACATTGTTGGCTGCGCTGGAAATTTCCTGCAAATGCACAATGTCACATGCACCGGCAATCTCCTGTAAATACACGATATCGCTATCGCCTGTAGCAACAGCATAAAAAGCCGCCCGCCAGGCGGCTTTTTACATCATTATCCAACTCAACTTCTCATTCTCTCATTTTCTATCTCTATCTTTCCCTCATCTTCTTTCGATACACTGATGGTGCACACCCTTTGATCCGTACAAAAACCTTAGAATAATAATTGGAATCATTAAAACCAGACGCAGCTGCTGCCTCTGACATAGAGCAGTCCGGATCCAGCAGATCAGCCAGACTCCTTTCGATCCTATATTCCAGAATAAAATCAAATAATGTTTTTTTCATATATTTCTTAAACAGCCGGCTGCACTGGCTGGTACACATATACACGCTTTCTGCAATCTGTTCAATGGTCAGTTTTTTATCATAATTTTTCTCAATAAAGCTTAAGATCCCCCGTATCCGCTCATAGTCCTTCTGCTCTCTGGGTGAAATTCCCCGCTTCCTGTCCACGTTCAGTACCAGAAGCTGCCAGAAATGCAGTATCTTTCCAGTTATTTCCATTTCATAACCATCTGCCTGGCTGTCATAGGCTTCAATGATCCCCCGTATCAGTCCCACCATCTCATCATGCCATCCTTGGCTCCCATCAAATACAACCCCACAAAGAGCCCCATCCAAGACCACAGGCATTACATATTTTTCATAAATAAGGCTGTTCTCATACCCATATACCAGTCTTGGATCAAATGTAATAGAAATATAGTGACAATCCTGTCCTTCCACCATGTTTCCGGAATGAAGGCTGTTGGCATTTCCAAATAATGCCTGTCCTTCTTTTAAGATAAACACAGAACCATTTACATGGTATTCAATCACTCCTTCTGTAACAAGAGTCAGCTCCACCTCTGGGTGCCAGTGCCAGAAAAATGAGCCTGTTTCATAGCCGGAAAGACACTCTCTGCTGACTAAAATCGGGAACTGGTAACTTCCGTGTTCCTTTAACTCTTTCTGTGATTTATTGGTTACGATCTGCATAGTACCTCCACGCAGGATATTACCTGTTTTTAGCAATATATTCAAGGAAAACTACTTGCTTTTATTATATAATATAAATATCTTACCTGTCTACCTTAGTGTATCGGAATATTTTCGCCCTGATCTGGCGGAGTCAAAAAACGACAGGAATATAGCCACTTGGCAAAAGGAGCGTGTTTAAACATGGATGAGACTTTCACAAAAGCCAGAGCCTATCTTGCGCAAAACTATTCAGACCCGGAACTGTCTCTTACAGACTTATGCCAGTATCTTGGCTTTAGCTGTTCCTATTTTTCCACTCTTTTTAAACAAAAGACCGGTTTAAACTACAGCCGCTATATTACCAGCCTGCGTTTAGAACAGGCTGCAAAACTTTTAACTGATACTGATGATACTGCTCTTTCTATCGGATATCAGGTGGGCTATTCCGCCCCTAATTATTTCTGCCGGGCATTTAAGAAATTTTACGGTATTTCACCTTCCCGTTACAGAGAAGAAAAAAGAGTTCCTACCGCCTGATCTCCCAGACGGCAGGAACTTTTTTTAGTTATCTGCCTTTACAATGTTCTTCAACCGCTCAATAGATTGCCGCTTCCCGCACCAGATAAGCCGGATAACCGGCCTGTTTCACATTTTGTTCCATGCGGATCCCATTTTCCATGTCTGAAAATGCTCCCACACGAACCTTATATAAACCTTCATCATACACAATAAAAACCGGAAAACCGGCAGACTGCAGTTCTTTCGCCAGCCCCATGGCTTTTGCCCGGTCTCTAAATGCACCTGTCTGAACCTGATAATAAAGAGGAAACTGCTCCTTCTGTTCCCGTAAAGTATTCAATATCCCATCCGCTATGGCCTTTGCTATAGCATCAAAATTCCGGTCAAAAAAAGCATTATCTACTGGATTGTCAATAAATCCCACCTCTACCAGCACCGCTGGCATCCGGGTCTTTCTAAGGACCACCAGACCTGGTCTTTCCACGATCCCCTGATCCTTAAATCCTAACTGCACTAGATTTTTCAAAATATTTTCCGCCAGAACTGCTGCAATCCCAGAATCTTCATATACCAAAACGGAAGCTCCCCTTCCTGTCCCCGGAACCGGCATTGCATTCCGATGGATAGAAATAAACAGATCTGCCCCGGACCTGTTGGCGATTTCTGCTTTTTCCTGTGGACTGTTATATACATCTGTAGTTCTTGTATACAATGTACTTACTCCATTCTCCTCCAGGATCCGTCCTACAGCCAAAGTCAGCCGCAGTGTATCATCTTTTTCTTTTCTTCCATTATAAATAGCTCCCGGCTCATCACCGCCGTGACCGGCGTCTAATCTGCGCGACTATTTGCATACTGTTGTAGCGTTTCCTTGAAATCGTCAAATTTATACACAATCTCAATTTTCTTTCCTTTAAAAATTTTTATACTGCCTACTGTCTCCTGGATGGTCTCTCGGTCTAATTTATCAAGCCGTCCCATCTTTAACAGTTTGCAGCACCATTCATTAATTTCTACACTTCTTTCCTGTCGTTTTTGATCCCAGTTTTTCAGCTCTTCATCAATTTTTCTAATCTGATTTTCAATATTTTGTTTGTAAATCAAATAATTTTCTTCCGAGAGCAGTCCTCGATCAAAATGTTCATATCGACGTAATAACTGAGCATTAAGAGCTTGCTTTTCCTGTTCTTTTTTAACCTTGTTATTTTGTTCCTTGTTACCATCCTTTTTTATATTATCTAGTAACAGCGTCTCCAAGTTATGTACAGATCCTATCATTGCATTTATATCTGATAATACAATCTGCTCCAAAACATCTGCCCGTGTATACTCTGTATCACAAAATTTACGTCCATTACGCTTACGTGTCCCACAAGCATAATATAATGTTTCACTTTTGCTTTTTCTGGCCTTAACACAGGCTCTTCCGCATTCGCCGCAGTGTACCAGACCTGAAAACATATGTGGCACGCCTTTAGTATCTGGTGGGATACACTTAGCATTATCCAACAAATCCTGTACCGCTGCATATGTTTCTCTGGCAACAATCGCTGGCACACTGTTTGCTGCCACTACCCACTCTTCCCGCGGTTTAACTTTGGGTTTATTTCGCATTTTTTGTCTTTTTCGGCCTTGCACTAAATCACCTGCATATGTCTGGCACCGTAATATACGATTAACTGTTGTAAAATCCCACAGATATTTATTGTCAGCTCCTGATAATGTTGCTGTAGGACTCACATAATTATATCCTTTGCTGATTTTGTACGCATACGGAGTTAATATTCCCTCGTTATTAAGCACCCTGGCAATATTCGCAACATTGACGCCATCCATACGCAACTGATAAATCTGCCTTACAACCTCTGCCGCATCCTCATCAATAATTAACTTATTTTTGTCTTTTGGATCTTTCTCATAGCCGAAAGGAGCAAAGGCACCAATAAATTTTCCTTCTCTCTGTTTGCTGTCAATTGATGAATGTACCTTGCGTGATATGTCTTGAGCATAAGCCTCGTTTAGCAAAGTTTTTACCTGGAAAATAAGATCATAATCGTCTGTTCTGGAATCAAAATGGTCATCTTTTGATATATATCTCGTATTTTCCAGCTCATCTTCCAACATGATCTGCATCTTTGCTGACTTGCGCGCAAATCTTGAATGGTCTTTGACTAAAATACACTGTATTTCTCCATCTATACACCTACGTTTTAATTCTTGGAACCCTGGTCTATTAAAGTTAGTACCAGTGTAATTATCATCCGCATATTCCGCAACATACTCCAAGTCCTCATGCTGATCAATATAATGACGCAACATGCTTCGCTGCGTTTCTATGCTGCCGCTTTCCGATTTACCATCCTCTTTATCTGAATATCTCAGGTATATTGCTGTTTTCCACTTAAACTCGCTCATGATTTCCTCCACCATAAGCGGCTTGCATGCTTTTGTGTTTTTCGATAATTTTTATAACTGCCTCTTCACAAGTTATTTTACCTTCATACTTACGTATAATCTCATAGCGTCCATCCTTATGTGTGCCACTTGACTTACACATATTTTAGGCTCCTAACTGTAATGGCACATCCATAACAATCCAATCACCAGCGGCATACATACCTACCATCAACTACGTAGTTACATCTGCCATAACACTCTACGGTTATATAAATCATTGCATTATCCAGGATTATTGCCATATGCACCAACTCCTTTCTTAACCGTATGCCGCCTGTATTGCTGTTATGATATTGTTGTTTTCCCTCCTTTTTCGCACAAAAAAGGTCAGATTACCTCTGCTGAGATATTCTGACCTTAACTTCCACTAACAAAAAACTTCTAAACAATACGTCAAGTATACCTTAACACCCTTACCTTGTCAAGTGCCTTTTTTCTTCCTCTAATATTATCTCCATGCTAAAATAAATCTAGCATTCGTTCGGTATGGATTGTATGGGAATTTTTTCTCCAATTCTTCATTTGTTGGCGCTACATAACCAGTCCTTTCACAATATGCATAAATCGGAAGATAGATGATAGAGTTTCCCGCCTTTTGAAGAACATCCTCTGGATAAAATTCCTTAAAAAGGGTAGAATCTGAAGTTGGCTCATGTTCAAACCATACACCATCAATGCAATATATTGGATACGCATGTGCTGCAAATCCTAGCACTACACTCGCAACTGGCAAATTTACACACATAGCCAATACTTCTGATGCCCCTGTCATTCCGCTGCATGATGCCTTTCCTTCTACCAGGCAGCCATAAGCATACGAACAATTTTCTGTTGTATTACTATACTCAGCTTGATTCACCCTTCTCACAATCCGTACTGCTTTTTCATAATCTGACGCATTTACCCAGTCGAAACTATTTAAAAATTTACGTATTTCAGCTTCAAGTACTTTCGATTCCTCTTCTGATCTTAATTCATCTGGATTATCAGATTGAGGCCCCAGTTTTCCCAATTCTGCCCCAGACATACGAATTAAGGCAGCCATTTCTCTATATGGCATATTCTCTTGCAATTCATACACATCACGATGTTCCACCGCCTGATCCATAACGTGAACAAAAGCTCCTCGATATTCATATTTTGCGTCTACTAAATCATTATATTCTGGATGTGTAAAAAATAAATTATTGGTATTAGACTTGAAAGTACCATATCCTAACCAGTCAAGGCAAAAATACTTTTTTAAATGTTCTGTGGGATACTGTAAATCACCTAAATGAGTATTCTGTCCTACCTCAGGTATTTTATCCTGTACAACACCATGTTTTTCCCATTCGCCTTTTGCATTAACTGTATAACCGTCTGGTGTAGTGGTATTCGTATACAAAATCCCATCATCCGAAAAGCAGTAGTTACTTCCTTCTATCCATTGCCAACCTGTAACATAGTTACCACTATTTCCCAAATATTTCCATTGATCTCCTTCTTGTTTCCATTCTCCCGCATATACTGCCATTGACATAAACGCAGAAGAAACCATAGCTAACAATACTGTCTTATAGATTTTCTTCATTTGCACCCTCCAACAAATTATTTTATGCTTCTTTATCTTTTCCCAACAGCAACCATGTAAGCAGCGAACAATACGGTAAAAGCACAATAAAAATCCAGATTTTCGATTTTTTCAATGTCCATGTCCGTCTAAATGTAGCTGCAACAATTGGCTCTACCCATATAATAGATACAGCTATCATCAAAAATCCTACCAATTCTTTAAAGAAATCACTTCTGAAAATCAAAGTGATTGCAGCAGCCAGTATAGGCAATGCAAAATTCAAAACCAATAATCCAGCAACATGGATAAGACAATATCTTCGGTAAGTATCCCCTTGTTCTTCTCCTGAGAAATCCATTGCCCTGGAAAAATAATCTCTTATGTATTCCATATGAACTCTTTCCTTTTCTTCCTATATTCTGTTTATAAATTTACCAAATTCCATAGACACCTGAACCTTTTGCCATGCAGATATCTCTTTTAATTGTCTGGATTGCTCTAGCTGAACATCCAGCTGCTGTTTTTGCAGTTTCTCCATTGTCCAACGGTGAAGCTGTTCATCTAATTTATCATAAGCTTCATTCATCGTATTTACTCGACCTGTTTCTATCATCTGGATCAAATAATCTACAGACATAGGAACTGCATATTCATCCTTATTCAAAAGCAGACGTTCACATTTTTCTGCAACAGGTGCATACTTTTCCTGGTAACGCTGCAATATAGCATTTAATTCACCCTTTTTTTCATCACATAAACGCTGTTTTTCAGCCGAAATTTTGTCATAGAAAAAATAAATACCCGCTGCAACCAATACCCCAAGCATCAGTCCCGGAAAACCAAATAGTACGCCCGCCACAACACTTATAATCATATACTTTTTCTTATTTTCCAAATCCCACTTCTTTTTTGCTTTTTCATAACGCTCAAATATCTGCTCTTTCCGTATGTACTCCTGTCCAATACCATAATATTGATCCATCTGTTTTCTGATATCCCGCAGGTCCTGTAAATTATCTTTCATTTCCTGATCCATACTTTTTTGTTCTCCTTCTAAGATGCATAATTAATATAATCATCATAAAATACACGTACCACATTTCCATCAAATACTGGCACTAAACGGCTCCAGTTCTCGTTTAGAAATGTGTCCAGTGTAACTTTAAATAAAGCATTTTCCTCATAACCTTTCACCGAAATGATCGTAACATTCTTTGGTATCATAACCTCTGCATCTTTTATTTTCCGGCTCAATACCTGTTCCTCATCTTCATATGGAAAACATAATGCTGAATCCTTTGAAAACCTATACGTATCTTTTCCACATTTTGCTTCTATCACTACATCACCATTCGTACCCATGGACGCATAAGTAACCGTTCCATATGCGCCTTTATGCTCGATCCAGATTTTGTCTCCTACCGCATAATTCAGCTCATCGTTCGCAAAATAAGAACTGTCATACAAAGTCACCTTTGCCTTATAATATGCCCCACAGTCCACATAACTGTTTACGCCCATATAACAGGTTCCGTATACTTTCTCACCATACAAAGGATTTGCTTTATCATCCTGAGAAAGCATTTTCCCATCTGCACCAACATAATATCCATCAATTACAGTATTCTTTTCCATAAAGCCCCAGCGTGAACAATAATACCAGTCTCCATTATCCTGTACCCATTCATACTCTGCATAATTGCCATTATCTTTCTTATACTTCCAGCTTTGTCCATCCTGTTCCCAGGTTCCTGCATAACTGGCAACGCATTGCATCAAAGATAACACTCCGGCTATTGCTAAAATATACTTTTTGCTTTTCATAGTTCTACCCCCTGTAAATCATTTTTCAGTGTTTTTTCTCTCTGTACCTGCTGGCTATATAGCAGTGCATTTACTGCACTTAACACTCTCAGCTGATTGGTTGGATTTAACCGTTTTACCATTTCTTCTATTTCATCTGCTTTTTTTACTCTGTCTTCAGTATCCTGATACAATCGTGATCCTCCTTTGCTTATTTGAATACATTTATTTCGTGTTTTTGTTTGTTTAATTACACTCTAGCATTAAAAATAGCTTATGTCAATGCTTTATAACCCATTATTTGTTTATATGATTACTTTTTGCATTGACACAAACATTCGTATCTGTTACTATAATATTGTGGAGGTATAACATCGTGAATTTCACAGATAAACTGAAACTTATTCGAAAAACAAATGAAATGACACAAGCAGAATTTGCTGAATCCATAGGTATATCCAGAGGTAATCTTGCCAATATTGAGCGTGGCATTGTAAAACCAACACAGATTTTTATCAATTGTGTTTCTCTTATGTACCATGTAGATAAAAACTGGCTATTAGATGATACCAATGATGATCTAAGCAGCTTGAACGGAAATGCAAATATCCCTTCCCTCATTACAGACAAATACAACCAGTTAGATGATGACTATAAGAAATTTATAGAAAACCAGATCAATGAACTCTTAAAAATGCAAAACCCAACTTCTGAACCAAAAAAAAAGGTATGAGCATCTTTTCGCTCATACCTTTACGTATACCTTGAACAAATCCATTCTGTCTTTTCCATGTCCTAATATCCCAGAAACTTCTCCCCAGGCTTCCTCCTTCCTCATACCACTGTTTAAACGTGCTAAATAAGCCTCTGTAGCATACATTTTTCGGATTGCATGGATCCCTGTCTTTGCTTCTTTATACTCTGTAATCCCCAGTCTAAAACACTGTCTTGCCAAATATTGATTTAAACTATTCGCCCGCACAGGCACCAATTTTTCTTCTGGACGCAGTGCCATGATTAATTCTGACAGTCTTCCCATATCTTTACTCTGAATTGGAATATCTCTCGACCGTTTTCCTTTTCCATTATGTATATGTATAATTTTCTGATCCAATTTTATATCTTTTGCCCTGATATTGGTGATTTCTTCTGCCCTTGCTCCTGTCATCCCAGCCAGTTCCAGGCCAATACGGCTATAACTTCTGCTGTCTTTCGTATATTCCATAACCGTATTATAGTCTTTTCTGGTAAAGGCTTTATCTCGCACCGTTTTTATATTTTCTTTCCATTTTATTTTTACATGCTCCATATAGCGCACAGGTGTATGATATTTTCTTTCCGCTAACAGTGCTAATTTATCCAGTCTTGTTTTATATTGCTGCACCGTAATATTTGAGCATCCTCTACATATGGCATCCTTTAAAAAGGCTTCTACGTGTTCAGATTGAATATCCTTAATGTATTTAATTTGAGGATAATTTCTTTTTATGTAATTAGCAAATTGTGCTCCTGTTTGAACCAATGCTTTTCTTGTCTTATAGCTAAATACTTTATCTGCCATTTTTCTTCCAAGTTCCGCTTTTATAGCATGCTTATCCATGCCCTCTTTAAATCCATGATCCACAGCAGTTTTAAATTGATATTGTAAATTATTTGGCATGTTCTCCTCCCCTATGCACGCATTAACGGGCTTGTGATGACGCACTTTAATAAGCCATGTTACTACGCACAAGCCCGTTAATGCGTGCATGACAATCCAGTTTTTCCCCATTCCAATGTACAAATACTAAAATTTCCGTTCAGACTGTTTAACCACTGATATGATATATATCACTGGTGAATAAATACCTCGCCCAGTCTAAGGCTGACAGGTACGATCCGCACATAAGCGGAGACTGGATCATACAGGCTATAGATCCAGAAAACTCAGCTGTTATCAGCCGCTGACGCATTTTCTCAACACTCCCTTCTGATTTTCTGCCTGATCAGGCTACTGTGGAATAAATAGATTTTCTGACATGCTGCATTGCTTTATCTTGCCTGCGCAATACAAAAAGAGCCCACTACCCCTTTCGAAGTAGTAGACTCTGCATTCCTTGAACATAAAAGAAATAAAACCTATGGGCTTAGTTTATCTCAAATATACGACTTATGCAAGTATTTATTTGTTAATTTTCCAAATAATTCTCCAAATATGGATAACGTAACTGTACAGCTTCCCAAAAGTATCTCCCATATTCGCCGCATGAAAAAATATCTGCCACTGTATAACAAGAACACTCTTGCAGCTGATGCTCTATGTCTTCCTCATACAGCCACATAGTTGGCATCCCATTGTTAAACAAATTATAAGCCAAACGAGTTACCGCCATGCTCCCTGAGGTCTGCCATTCTGCTCTAATGGCGTTTGGTTTTATACTATGGGTCTTAAAATCATATAGCTGAGTAATATGCTCCCGTGTATCCCGGTTCAGTGCCAACAGGTAAAAAAGGGCCATATGGTATACGTCATCCCGTTCTGCCTGTTTTTGCCATTGTTCATATAAATATTTATGCCTATTATCTTTAAATAACATATATACCACCCCTTACAGACTTAATATAACATACATTGTGAATCAGACTATTGTGCACTAGACTATGTAGTATATTATATATATTTATCTATATTTTGGGCAGACGCAATATTTGACCTCCTGGTAGTCAAATATTGACCCCCTGAGTATCAAATATTAACTCTCCGGTATATCAAATATTGCATCTGCCAATCAAGGTCCATCTAATGTATAATATCATCAGAAACAAGCACGTAATAATTATGGCAATAACCAATATTTACCTGCTGGATTACCAAACCCGCATCCTGTAATTGCAATAAATACTTTTTGGCAGTATTTTTTGTTATCCCCAAATCCTTGCATATTTCTTCATAGGGATACATGATGTGGGCTCTTTTTAGTTCATCTATATTTCTTTTTCTCTTTTGTCTTAAAACCCAATCTGTACGATCCAACATTAATGCATATAATATTTTGGCCCCAAGTGATAGTTCCTCGTCTTGCAAAATCACCCTCGGCAACCGTAAAAACGAAAATCCTTTTAATTTATCATCTATAGTAATATATTTATATTGTCCCATTTTGCCTCCTCAAAAATCAACCAACAGTTACAGATAAAACACAAGAGAGAGGTCTCCAGACCTCTCTCAGCATACAAGCCACTATTCTATTTTTGATTTTTTAAGTCGCGCAAATTACATCCGCCGTGACCGGCATCCAAAATGACTTTTTTATTTCCAGCCATAAAATAAGCTCCTTCACATAGGTCTGTCTCTATACCATATGTGAAGAAGCTTATATATGTTACATCTATTTTTACATGGAGTAATCCACTGCAGTTATATAAGTTATACCAGAGGAAAAAAGTCAGAAATCTGACGCAAGCTTGCTTGCAGGAAGATTTTTAAACTTAGGATCCACCAGAGCCAATAAATAACAGGGTGCCTGGTTTTTACACCCCTCCCCATATTTCAAAAAAATAAATAAAAATACTAAAATTATATATTTACTTTAAAAATATGCAATTTCTGACATCTTTCCATTTGAAGCTATAAAAAATTTTCCCATATCAGAATCAAATAATAATGATTTCTCAGGCTTAAGCATATCCAACTCTTCCGGTATACTACTTGCAACAATAAAACTGTTTGAACTCAGGGAAAGCAGATCATGATTGCCTACAAAATATTGTCCTATTGATCTCCAGAAATTTGCACCAAATGTCTGCATACTATATAAAACCAGATCCATCTCATCCTCAATATCTACCCCATAGATCATTTCAGCAACACGAATCAGAAATGTTTTCTCAATGCCTGATATAACTACAATTTGGCGGGATCCCAGATTGTAAACCATTTTCTGGCATATAACTTTTCCAAAGTTTTCACCTTGATAGTTTCTATTTATAATCTTCACATTTGCTGCAACATTGAGAAATGAAATCAAATTTGTATTGATCACATTTTTCAGCTGCTCTTCAAAATCACTATTGTATGAAGATATGGCTGAGACTCCTTTCCCTACAATTGCCATATCTTCTGTTATTATATGTTCCAAAAGCCATCCAATTCCATCTCCCACAATTTCTGCTATCTCTTTTTTGCTGCATTCATTGCGCTTTACAATGTCTGCGTTTTTTTTCAGCAGCATATTATAAAACTCGTCATGCAGCATCTTATGAAATTCATAACCGGCATAACCTATCTCCCGCATATATATTTCTTCACTCTTTGCATGCCTTTTAAAATATCTAAGCATATATTCCAGAGTTTCCTTCATAAGGAATAACCGATACTTCGCATCATCTCCTCTCTCCATTACTTTATTATAAATCTGATCTGATATCCGAAACAATTCTTTATGCTCTTCATCAAATTTATCTATGCCCATAAGATAATTTTTACTCCATTTGATCATTTTGTCGTCTCCCTTCATGTCTTTATACTGTCAATATGCCTACATTATCCAATTTTGCAGTTAACGCTTTAAGCATTATATCATTCCCATTTTACATTTTCAATACGCGAACTTTACATTTTTAATGAAATATAAAAAGCGCGTTACTATACACGGGCAGACTTGTGTACAACCACTCGGTCAATTAAAATAAGGGA
>OGYT01000491.1_pt1 | contig 30404 bp, 31 predicted proteins | sample 1576631 | NCBI WGS metagenome assembly OGYT01 (sample SAMEA3541588, study PRJEB24748) | human gut metagenome | biome: human gut; feature: human-associated habitat; material: faeces | place: China | collected 2012
TAGCACCAGAATTATTAAGATAATCCTTAATAATTCTAGCTACACTAGGCTTTTCGGTAATGTATAAATTCATGTATTACACCTCATTTTTTATATAAGAATACATTTGAATTTGCTTTTTTCTGTGTAGTAGATTGTGAACGTGCTTCTGGATGGTACACTACTACACGTTTTTTTACGCCTTTTTTAGGCTTATAGGGATTATTAGCAGGTGGGGTAGGTAAAGCCCCATCTATTGCTAAATTATCTCTATAACCGCTCATTACAGACGATACATAGTCTTGTGTTTCTGCATATGGTGGAATACCGCCATATTGATTCACAGCACCTTGTCCAGCGTTATAGGCTGCTAGTGCTAGTTTTACATTTCCACCATTAGAATCTAACATTTGGCGTAAATAGCGGGCAGATCCATCTATATTTTGTTCTGGATCATAAGGATCTACGCCTAATTCTGCAGCTGTATCTGGCATTAGTTGACCATATCCAATAGCCCCTGCAGAAGATACCGCATTTTGATTAAAGCTGCTTTCCTGTCCGATTAAGCTAGTTAATAATACAGGATCTACATTGTACTTTAACGCTGCATGGCGAATCATATTATTAAGCGGGCCATTGGCCTGCGTACTAGCTATACCAGAAATAGCTAGTGAGCCAGTTAATACAGTAATTACAAGTTTAGATTTCAATTCCATCTTCAATAGTCCTCTCTCTCCATTTAGGTTTATCTTTAGTAAATTTGATATGTGCAGTGATAGCATGATCATTAGCAGTAACCTTATTAGTTAAATTGTGTAAACGCTTCAATAAGCCATTAATTCTTGATTGTGGGGTACCACGCTTCAAGAATTGTTTCATTATGCTAGTACCTTGTTTATTAGCGTTGCTATTACTATTTCCATAGTGATATAGCTTGTTCTTTAACGTATTAAGGTGTTTATAATCCGTTTCTAATCGATGAATCTGCTCTGATACAGATTGATTCCGTTTATTGATGGATTCGTATTCTCTCATAGCTTGCTGCTGGATGGTTGGCGTATTCAATTTAGAATAGGTAGCCTGTAACCAGGCTTCCACTTTTTGCATTTCTTTTGTATACGCTGCTGATTCAGCAGAATAACGGTTCATATCAGAAGTGTTACCTTCAAAACGGGCCTTTTCTTGCTGTTTAAAGGCAAGGGATTGTTTTTGCTTTAAACTACGTAACACTTCGATATTACGTTTATATTCACCTTTAGTAATGCGATTCATAACAGAATTTAGTGTTGATTGATACGTAACTTTTTTATGATCGTATTTAGCGTATTCTTGGCGTAACGGCCGTAACTCTGCTAAAATATCTGCTTTCCGCTGCTTAATAGCTTCAAATACATCATGCTTAGTAATAGTACCTACTTTATCCATTGGTACTGATGTATCGATCGTTTGAATTTTCTTAGTAACGTTAGTTTGTAATTTTTCTAAACGATCTATTTTACGGGCCGTTGTTTCAACAGATCGTACAGCTTTCATAGAATCTATTTTGTTCGTTAAAGATTCTAAACGGTTCTGCAGTTTGTTTAATCTGCTTATATCGTTTGGATGTAAGCTGTAGGAGCGTAAGACAGCTTCCTTATACTTAGGTGTCTTATCGGTTCTTGTAACTTCTTTATAGGTCTTATACAGTGATTTATCACTGCTGGTTAATACCTCTAAATTACGATCAATTCGTTGTACGCTGCGTTTCATAGTATCTAGTTCAACGGCAGCTTGTTTTTGAATTTTAGGTAATAGGTATTCTTTCTTTTGAGATAACCAGCGTTCAGTCTGTTTCATATCTGATAGAACAGAAGGATCTTTAAACGTATTGTATTTAGCCGTTAAGCTGCGTAAGCGCTCAATCTGTTTACGATATTCACCTTTAGTAATGCGATTCATAATTGAATTGCACGTACTATCAAAAGTAGCCTTATTAAATACATAACGCTGTTTATACAAATTATGTATTAAGGCTTCTTTACTAATATTGGTTTGTAAACGTTGTGTACGAATTGGAACTGATGTTATACGGCTAGGCTTAACGGTAGTATGGCGTTTATTACGTAATAAACGTGCTTTATAAATTCGTTTCGTAGCTTGTTGTTTTTTATAGCGTTTAATTAATTCAGATTGTGTAATAACTCTTGAATTAATGTTTGCTATTTCTGCTTCTATGCGTTTAGAACGTTCTTCTAATCGTTTAATACGATCATGGATAGAATCCCCATATGAAGCAGTAGTACCTACTTTACGATTAAAGGTTTTTGCTTCTTGTAACTTAGTAGAAAGGGTAGATTGTAATGCTTCTGCTTTTTCTACTGTTTTTAGATCGTCTTTAGATAAAAAGCGTTCACGGGCAATACGCTTTTTTAAATCCATGTACTGATGACATAACAAATACGATTTAACAGAATCATCATTTGTTATATCAATTAAAAACTGCGCTTCATCAAATTTATTTTCAAATAAGTATTGTTTGAAAGATTTGATGGTTTGTGCGTTTTTATATACAGTGCTTGGATTCATTTTCTTTTGTGCTGGTCTGTCTAATTCGGCAGCACGTAGAAAATCCTTATTAGCTAATGCTTCTGCTCGTTGTACTTCTAATTTTTCGCAAGAAACACGTTCTGTCATTCCACGCTTACGGTATTCTTCATTAATGATAGATTCCCAATTTTTACGTAATTCAATTAATTTTTCTTTAGATTTAAACTCTCTAGATTTTAGATAACCGCCTGTTTTAGTGCCATCTTTTTTTACAGAAGAACGTTTAAAGTAAGAAATACGATCTGGTTCTTCTCTCGTTAAATCTATTTTACGCTCAGAGAACATAATATGTGCATGGATATTACGTTCTCCATCTGTTAGCGTGGCCTCTTTATCATGGATTGCCATTGTATATGGATATCCTTCAAAATGAGTTTTCATATATTGCTGCATAATAGCAATATTTTCTTCATAAGAAAGCTCATTAGGAAGTGCCATTGTAATTTGTTTAAATGGAACTTTTTCTTTGCTCAAATCTGCTTCATTCCAAAATGTAGCAGATTTCATATCGTAGCCGCCATCCGTTTTACCAGAAGCCCAGGATGGCATGTTAGAAGATTCTTTGTAAACAAGATCTTCTTTTATTTCACCACTGGCAGAGTATTGATACTTGCCAGTGCGTGTTATGTATTCAAATTTTGCTAAAGAATGGCCAGCGTTACCGATGGCCATTTCATAGTAAAATGTAGCCATGAAATGGGTACTCCTTCTTGCAACCGTAGGTTGCCCGTTTAAGCCAGATTTCATCTGGCTTAAACCTCATTCTTTTCATTTTGAAAAAACGAAAAGGGTAAATGAGCATTGGCATGATTTTAGAAGTCAGCTTCGCTGCCTTATTTTTCTAATGTAGATAATCAGTAATAGGTGTGAAGCTGACTTTTTTTATTTTGGTTGTCTGTAAAGTTAATTTTTAATACTTAGATTCAAGTTAAAACTATTCTACCATCATTATATACAAAATTTCTCAAAAAGTCTATTTACAAAATTAGAAACTTTATATATAATTTAGCTAAAATTAACGTTAAATAGGAGAACGGTATGAATGACAACAAAACAGTAAAAGAGCATTGGCATGATTTTAGAAGTCAGCTTCGCTGCCTTATTTTTCTAATGTAGATAATCAGTAATAGGTGTGAAGCTGACTTTTTTTATTTTGGTTGTCTGTAAAGTTAATTTTTAATACTTAGATTCAAGTTAAAACTATTCTACCATCATTATATACAAAATTTCTCAAAAAGTCTATTTACAAAATTAGAAACTTTATATATAATTTAGCTAAAATTAACGTTAAATAGGAGAACGGTATGAATGACAACAAAACAGTAAAAGAGAGATACGAAGCAGAACCCAAAACATTTGCCTTGATTTACCTTGATATTATTAAAGAACGTAATAGGTGGAGAGGCATAGCAGCCTTTTTAGCAGCTACATCTTTATTATTAACAATTGGTATTGTATACGCAGCCTTTAGTGTTAAATACATCCCTTATATTGTATCTGTATCCGATAGTGGGGAGTTTAAAGGTGTAGGGGTACTTAATGAGATAAAATATGAACCAAAAGAGGGAGAAATTAAATATTTCCTTAAAAAGTTTATAACGAATTATGCTTCTTTACCGATTGATCCTGTTATCCTACAAAATAACCTAACAGAATTATCTTATTTTGTAGATGGCCATGCTAATGAAAAGTTACAATCTGAAAAATTAGATAAAAAAATTGAAGATATTGGTAAAAAAGCCATTAGTGTAGAGATCATATCTATTAATAAACAATCTGGTAGCGATAACGTATATATTGCACGTTGGCGTACAAAGACATTTGATAATGTAACAAGGAAACAAATTGAGAAAACCTATACTGGTAACTTCTCTATTACTGTAAATCCATCTGCATTAACAAAAGAACAAGATATTATTAATAACCCATTAGGCTTATTTGTTACTGATTTCTCTGTCAGTGAAGAAAATAAATAATTTGTTGTGTTAGGAGATTTAGAAAGGGTATTACAACAATGAAAATGAAATCTAAAGCATTAGCATTAGCGGCTGTGATGTCAATTATGACAACAGGATTTGCCTTCGCAGAAGAGGGCACTGTTTGGGATCCAGATAATATTACAGGAATTCGCCATAGTTATATGTACAGCGATAATCAACAAATCGAATTAGTATTAAAACCATTAGTAATAACTGACATAAAATTACGTGAAGGTGAATCTGTAGAAAGTATATCTGCAGGTGATACTAGCCGTTGGCAAGTTGAAGTAGTGGATGTAGCGGGTACTCCTCATGTATACGTAAAACCAATTACAACAAATATTAGAACAAATATGATCATCACTACGAATGAGCGCAGCTATCGTTATTTATTAACTACTGGGGAACATCCAGAATATTATGTGGATTATATTTATCCAGATACTACCCCAGATAGCGTAAAAGGCGTTAAAGCAGGATGGGAACGTGAAGAACAACGTATAAACGCCATTATGAAAGCCGAAGAAAATGCTAGAACAGCATTAACTGGTTATAAGATTAAACAAAATAAAAACGTATATGAGTTTGAACAACCGCAATTTATGTTTGATGATGGTACAAAAACATACATCAAAATAAATAAGGAGAATAAGAATAATCTACCTACCATTTACTACTATGATGAAAGGATTCCTAGAGATAAGTTACAACTAGTAAACTACCGTATCAAAGGCAATTACTTTGAAATTGACCGTGTAGCACAAGCCTGGAAGATTGTATATCAACAGGATGCCTATTTAGTAGTAGAACGCCCTGTAAAGGCTAAAAAATCAAAAAATAAAGTCTTAAATCAAGGTAATTTACATCAAGAAATGGCTGCTGCGTATGACAGCAAAATTAATACACCTCGAAAAATTAAGTTATCTGAAGAACGCCCTAATTTCACAACGGCAGAAATGCAAAAATTAAATGCTATTGATAAGGCTGTAGATCAAGCTGTTAGCGCTAAATTAGAAGATAAAGAAGTTGTTGTAGAAACTACAGGATCTAATAATACTCAACCACACGAAGTAGATTTACAATCTGCTTTAAATGATATTCGTAACCAACGTGCGCAAGCTACTTTTTAATAGGGGGCCAGTATGAACGAAGATCAACGTAACCAAGAACAGCATAACGACTTTACAGAGAAAAAATCGTTAGGATCTAGAAAAGGAATGATTGCATTACTCTTTATATTAATCGTATTAATGCTATATGGTTTTTTACATTCTGCATTAAAAAGCGATAAGAAAGAGGATCCAAACGAACCACAAACTAAAGTAGTTAGAGATATTAAATCGGAAACGAATAAATCAGATTATGGCGAACAAAACAAACGCCTACAAAAAGAACAAGAAGAACATAAAGAATTGCAGTATCAAAAAGTAGAAACGCCTACAGTTGATCCTGTAGCAGCAGAAGAAGCAAAAGCAGCAGCGGCAGCAGCGGCTAACGCTGCAAAAGAAGCACAAGCTGCCGCTGCTAAAGCAGCTGCAGCAGAAGAAGCGGCTGCTTCCTCTGCTATTAAATTTAATATTAATAGCAATAGCAGCAACAACGATAAACCAGCTAATCAAGGTAAAAGCGGTTATATTCAAGTGATTCAATAGGGGGTAGCACCGTGTATAAACAATTAAAACGTGCTGCAGTAGCAGCTTTTGTAGCAACAGCGATTATAGCGCCTAGCACAGTACCTTTTACAGTAGCTAATGCAGCTTCTGCTCGATATATTCAATCTGATACTGTGTTGCAAGCTGGATCCGTAATTCCAGCAACGCTACTTACACAAGTAACTAGCGATAACTTAAATGCCGATGTAGTAGCGATTGTCCGTCAAAATGTATATGATTCTGTAACAGGAAACAACATTTTGATCCCAGCAGGTACTAAATTAATCGGTCATCCAGAAGGGTATTCTGGTACACGCATTAACCTTAGTTTTTACCGTATGATTTTACCAGATGGTAACTCAATTTCCTTACCAGATCAAAGTGCTGTAACTGGTACGGGCTTTGCAGGCGTTAAAGACAAACATTCTGGCCATAGCTGGCAAAAATTTAAGGGTGCATTGTCTGGCGCTCTCTTATCTGGTGCATTAATTGGTGTAACTAGCAAAAATACAGATAAGTCTGGCGATCGTTCTTACGGTCAAGAAGCTATGACGGGTGCTGCTACTGATTTAATTCAAAACATTACCAGCAGCACTAAAAATCGTGAAGAAATTAAATCCACTACAACTATTAGAATTGGCTATCAATTCAATATCTTGTTAAATGCGGACGTAGCGATTCAACCCTGGGAAGAATAATCTATGAAAAATAAACTGCTATTCTATGGTATAGGCCTATGTATAGGCCTATACATAGCTGCTGCTATGTTCCCTAGTCGATTAGCAGATATTAATGTAGCCATCCCCGATGGCTACATTATTTCTATATTCGGCTCTAAGTTGTACAATGTGTCAATGTACTTATCAATCATGCTGGATCTGGTAAGTGATACTGGTACAAAAACTACAAAATTATTTTTCTTAAAAAGTATAGCTCCGTTACTAGTAACAATCATATTACTAGCCGTTGTTATGTTCTGGGAATATATCAATCCTAAACCTAATACGCATGGTACGGCTGAATGGGCCGATACAAATTATTTAGAACAGCTATATTTATTTAGAGATTCTCCTATATCTCCGATTATCGGTGTATCAGAACCAGAATATCTAACGACCATCTATAAATGGATTTGTGATTTTGATGAGTATAGAGCATTAGGGCAAAAGCCGCCTAAAGAAAAAGTAAAACGCTTACATAAATTTGTAACCTTAATGCGCCAGCTTAATATTAGACGGTTAATGCGTGGCAAAACAGATACACATTATGCTGTGATAGCGCCTACTGGCGCTGGTAAAGGTGTAGGTATTGTTAATGCTACATTATTGGGTGGCTGGCGTGAATCCTGCCTTGTAACCGACTTAAAAGGTGAATTATGGGATATTACCTCTAAATACAGGCAAGATGTATTAGGCCAGATGGTAATGAAATTTAATCCTACAGTACTACATCGTCAAAATGTGCGCTGGAACCCTATTTCAGAAATTAGATGGGGTACAGAGCATGAAATGAAGGATGTATCCAATTTAGCCGAAGTATTAGTACCTAGAGGTAAAGGTGATCCATTCTGGGTAAACTCTGCTAAACGCCTATTATCTGCCGTTATTATTTACTTAAAATACCATGATATGAAACATCCTCGGCCTGTAGAGAAAGAAGGGGATTCACCATATCATGAAACAAGCCTAAAAGATGTATTAACCTTCTTTGCGGGTATGGTAGTAGAAGATCCTAATAATATAAAGGAAAGTGAGAAAAAACGAATTAAATCGTTCCAAGAATCACTATCTTATATTATTGAACGTGAAAAAATGCTGCCTATATCGATACCAATAAAAAATAGTGATGGTACCTATGAAATGCACCATATTGGGCCAGATGAGATAGATTTTATCTCTCCTAGAGTGAGTGCTAATAGTTTATATCCTAATATCCATCCAACTGTATTAACTACATTCTTAGAATATAAGGATTTGGCGTATAATACCTTCTCTGGTATTGTAACGTCCATTACAACGCCATTAGCACCATATGCAGAGCCTATTTTAGCGCATAATACAGCTACTTGTGATTTTCACGTTACGGATTTAATTCGATCAGACAAAGCAGCCACATTATACATTGTCTTACCGTTAGAAGATCAAACACGGGTAGCCCCGTTATTTAATCTTCTAGTCGATATGATGATGAAAAAGGCCACAGCTGATGGTAATAATGCTAATAAGCATAAAATTCTATTGCTCCTTGATGAGTGCGCCAATTTCGGTAAGATTGAATCCTTACAAACTATGATTACCGCTGTACGGTCATATGGGATTCAATTAATGATGATATTCCAGGGTAGAAACGATATAGAACGGGTATATGGTAAAGAAAATTCTATTTTAAATAACTGTTCGTATCACATTTATTTAAAACCACAAGAAATTGCAGATCTCAAGTTTTTATCAGAACGAATCGGTAAAACTACGGTAGAAAATATCCAAGATACAAAACGGGGATTATCTTTATTTACCGATTCTAGAACAGCCATTAATACAGGCCGTGATTTAGTAACGCCTACAGAAGTAGGCTTACTTAATAGGCAGATTACCCTTATTAATGGTAAGAAGCCAATAAAAACGCCATATCATTTATATTTTTATGATCCTATGTTCCTAGAAAGAGAAGGCGCAGCAGATACATCTTCTAAAATTCCAGATCCATTCACGCTATGTATTCAACAATATATGGAAGAATACGGGGATATATTGATAGAAGAAGCGAAGCCAGAACCGATTTCAATTCACACCCTATTAAATGATGAAGCGTTAGCTAAGGTTAAAGCATATGCATTAACGGTAAGAGAAGAAGGGGAGCCTATGAATGAAGAAGGCGCAGCCCTCGTATATACGGTATATGGCATTTCTAAAGTAGATGTATCTACCTTTGCAAGCCTTCTATTACCACTCATAGAACAGTGGTATAGTGATGAAGATTCGGCTAATTCAGAAGATGATGAAACATCTGATTCAGATTCTGATGTAACGGATAATGGCGATATTCTAGAATCTTTGATTTTAGATAACCCAGATTTTTTAGACGCAGAATTTAATGATCCTACATCTGATATGGAATATATGGATATGGGACGATAAGACCAGGAGGTAACGCATGGCAAGACCACAAACAATAGCTAGTTTAGAAGCGAAAGAGGAGTTAACCCTCAAACAAATTCAAGAATTAGAAGATAAGTTACGTGCTAAAAAAGCACAACTTAAAAAAGTACAAACACAAACCTTAACAGCTTCTAATAAAAAGTTCAAAGAGTATGGACTAGATTTGAAGAATGCAGCGCTGGCTGTAGGTATTGCAGAAACCATCGCAAAATTAGTTAAAGAAGGTACTACTTCCATAGAAGAAATAGAAGCTATGGGATCTGCTGTTATACGAAAAGAAAGAGAAGCAGCTGCAATAGATATAGCTACTTCTGCAGAAGAACATGAGTAGAAGCTATGTAAAAACCTTTTTAGGCCAAGACATTTTACCTTACTTTGAAGATGATGATACGGTAGAAATTTACACTAATAAAAATAGCCTATGGATTGATTCCTTTAGTCAAGGTCGATTAGATACAGGTATTAAAATCGATGATCAAACCATAGAAGGGGTTATTACAGCGGTTGCTGGTGAAATTAATATAACGATTAAAAATCGGATTGCCGCTAACTATGAACCCCTAAATTGCCGTTTTCAAGGGCAATTTAGTAAACGCATAACCGATCATCCTTCATTTACATTTCGTAAACGGGCTAAAAAATTAATTACTCTAGATATGTATTTACAGCAAGATAGAATCACGCAACAACAATATGATTTTCTCATAGAAGCGATGGCAGAACGGAGAAATATTGTGATTTCTGGTGGTACTTCAAGTGGTAAGACAACATTTGCACAAGCGATTTTACAAGAAATAGCAATTCGCCATCCTAAAGATAGGATAGGAATTTTAGAAGATACCCCAGAAATTAAAGTAGAATTTAATGATTTCTTTGATTTTCATACATCCGAAGGTGATCAAAATAACCCACCTTACACTATGGATAATGCTTTATTTGATTCTTTGCGTATGACTCCCGATCGATTAGTAGTCGGGGAAGTACGGGATTCAGCAGCGTATACAGTAATGGATGCTTGGAATACGGGCCATAATGGCGGTATTTTAACCATTCATGCGAATAGTCCTAAATTAGCGTTACGAAGAATCCACGATTTAATTCGTATGAAATACGAAAAAGGCGAATTTAAGTCCATGATAGGTGATTCTGTAGATATAGTTGTTCATATGGATAAAGTGGGCGATATATCTAGGAAAGTTCATTCCATCATATCTGTTAAAGGCTATAACGAAGAAAAACAAGATTACATTATAGTTAATGAGTGTGTAGAAGGGTAACAACCCCCTACCGCCTGCCCCCAGTCTTGGGGGCGTTGGTCAAATTCACCATGCACCGATTAACGATACCGCTTTGCTTGTATCGAAATCGTTACATAGTAAATTTAGAGAGTATTCAGCGTACAAGAGAGGTACATACGATGAAAAACATAGAAAATTATTTAGTAAACAAAACTACAGCTGCATTTCTTGCTTTAATGGCTATGTCAAATACAGCATTTGCTTCTGGTTTAGAAAGCTGGACAATCGGAAAAAAATTAACAGAATTAGGCGAATTTATTATTTCTGAAATAGCACTGCCACTTGGTGTATTAGTAATTATTGGTCTTGGTATTACTATTATGAAAGGCAATTCTGGCCAATTTACAGGATATGCAGTTAAAGCAGTAGCAGGCCTTACAGTGATTGTAGCGGCTGCTTCTATTGCTGCATGGATCATCGGTAAATAATATGCGTAACGAAAATTTAGAAGCTAAAATGCACCGCTCATTAACTAAGCCTATGACATGGGGCGGACTCCCACGGAACGTATTTTTAATGTTTGTTTTAATATCCATTCTAATATTTATTTTATTACGAAATTCAATCGGTATTGCTATTGTCATTAATGGTATCGCTTGGTTTGGCTGTAAATATGCCACAACAAAAGATCCACAATTTTTTGATATTCTCTGGAATCACATTAAAAACGATAAAGGGATGTATAAGGCTGAATAAACTAAGAGAGGAGTTTGTATAATATGGAACTACATAAACAAAAAAAGGAATCAAATGTATGGATTAAGGATTATGTACCCTGGTTCCATATTGATGAACACAATATAGTGTTTAATACAAACGGAAGTTTTCAAATTACATTCGCCTTTTCTGGTATGGATTTTACGAATGCAACTGTCAATGATATAGATATGTTCATAGGAGGACTTAATAATGCTATTAAAGGCCTTCCAGAAGGATATACGGTGTACTTTGAATTACAACGTAACGTAGTCCATAAATTCCATCCGTCAAAATTCAAATCTAATTTATTATCGTTCATAGAATCTAAACGGGAAGAATATTTTAATAAACAGAATTTTTACGAATCAAAAACATATTTAACCCTTTTGTATAAACCACCTACTGATATGTTTGAACAGATGTTAAAAACGCTTGACGAATTTGATACAAAAGGCTTGAAAGATATTACCTCAATGTTTGGTAAAAGCAATAATGATTTTGATGAAAAACGTGTTAAAGCACTGCAGCAACAACTATATATGTATGCTTCTGATCTACAAAAAACAGCTTCTTTATTTATGCAAATGCTATCCATGTTTATGGATGATATTAAACTATTAACTAAAGAAGAAACATTAACCTATCTACATTCACAGGTTAGCCCATATACACAAAAAATATCGGGTAATTACGATGATTTTTTAAGTTATTACTTATGTGATAGTAGTTTTATCGGTGGTGCGGTTCCAACTCTTGGTGATTATTACTTAGGTATTGTATCAATTATTGATTTCCCTAAATTCACATCTCCATTTATTATGGCTTCATTACATAACTTGAAAAGTGAGTTTAGATATGTAACACGATACATTACTTTAACTAGGGAAGAATCTATTAAGCATTTAAAATCACAAGAAAAGAAATTTGTGCAACAGGCCAAAGGTCTGGGAACAATGGTTCTTGATAAATTAAGAGGTTCAGAAAGCTATGATATTGATACACAAAGTATAAAAGACGCTACTGATACCATCACTTTTTATGAAAATGTCGCTTCTGATAATGTATCAGCTGGCTATTTTACAGGCTCTGTAGTGTTATATAACAAAAATAAACAAACACTAGAAGAAGATATAGAAAAAGTGCTGACACTTATTCATAAACCAGGGTTTATCGCTCGAAAAGAGTATACAAACATTGAAAATGCGTTCTATTCCTCTATTACTGGTTGTTATCAATACAATATTAGATCCTATTTAATGAAAAGTAGTAACTTTATCCATTGTAGCCCTTTATACACTAAGTGGATGGGCGATAAAGAAAATGAATTCTTTAAAGAAAAAGGCTATCAGTGTACTAATGCCCTGTATCAAGGGGTTAGCGCTGGTAATGTGCCATTTTACTTAAATCTACATCAAAAAGATATTGGCCACACGTTAATTATCGGGCCTAATGGCTCTGGTAAATCTGTATTATTGAATACAATTGAAGCAAATTATTTCAAATACGATAATGCAAAAATATTTGTATTTGATAAGGCAGCTTCTTGTAAAGTGTTATGTAAAGCAATAGGTGGTAACTTCTATAACCTATTAGTCGATACAGATTCCCTTAACTTCCAACCACTCGCTAATATTGGTTTTGATAGTAATAACCGCTGGAATACTGAAATGCAGTGGACTTATAACTGGCTTTGTGATTTCTTCCAGAAAGATGGGGATAAAATTTCAGAAACACAAAAAACGATCATCAGTGATGCCTTAGAACGTGTAGCCTTATTACCTAAAGATCAACGTACTATGTCAGCCTTACAAGTCTTAATGAACGATTATACCTTAAAAGAACGTATAAACATCATGACAGAAAAAGGCGTATACGGTAACTTGTTTGATAATACGGAAGATAAATTCGGTACAGGCAATTTCCAGGTATTTGAAATGGAAGAATTAATGGCCAATAAGCAGATTATGGCTACTACATTAAGTTATATGTTCCATAAGATTACTATGCAGCTTACAGGTGAATATCCAGCACTTATAGTACTTGATGAATCCTGGTTGTTCTTAGATAATCCAATCTTTAAAGAACAAATTAGATCTTTCCTCAAAGACTTGCGTAAAAAAAATGCAGCCGTTGTAATGGCTACACAAAACTTAACGGATTTAAAAGAAGATATGATTAACGTTATCGTAGAAAACGTGCATACCCGTATCTTCTTACCTAATAATGCTGCTACGGCCAAAACTGTAAAACCACTATACGAAAACTTTGGTTTAAATGATGTAGAAATTGACACGATTAGAAGCCTACAGCCTAAACGGGATTATTTCTATTCATGCCCTACAGGTCGGGCCATCTTCCGCTTAGATCTGCAGCCAATAGAAATTGCTTTCTATGGGGCTACTTCTAAAGATGATCAACTAAAAGTAGAGCAACTTAAACATTTATCTACATCAGATTTTATTGAAACCTGGATTGATCACAAAGAACGGATTTTCAACAAGCCATTAATGTAAGAAAGGAATTAGCCACCGATGAAAACACAAGATGGTATAGCGTTAATGAATCGCCTAAAAACCCTATTACAAACATCCAAAAAGGCAAAAATTACAGCCGCAGCAGTTACTCTAATGATGGTTACTACCTCTGCTAGTGCCTTATATTCTGTCCGTGATGTGGCCGTATATAGAAAGCTAGTACAACAAATACAGCAATATAAACAAATGATTCAACAGAATCAAGAATTATTAATGATGAAAGGCCTAGAAATTCTAGGCCTAGATAAAAAAATCATTAAACCGATCAATGATGAAGTGAATAAAACAAATGAAAAGCTAAATCAAAAATTCGATAAACTAAATTCCTTATTGAACGGTAAAAAAGATGGTAAAGAAGTAACAGCAGAAGTAGCAATAAAAACTGAATTTATTGATTTATCTGAAACTGATACCGATAAGATTAATCCAGAATTAGTAGCTAATGCGATTGTAGCTAATAAGCATAAGCTGGAAGTGCTTAATAAAGAAATCATTGATCAAATGACTACCATTCAAGAAGCACAAGTTCTGCAGCAAGAACGTATGAAAAAATTAATGCAATTAGCAGAACAAAACAAGGGCTTAAAAGGCAGCATTGATATTAACAATGAAATTAAGCAAGAACAACTATTAGCGCAGCAATATAGTAACCAAATTGAAGCCTTAACGGCTAAAAAACAATCCTTGAATCAAACCGTAGAGCGAATTAATGAACGTAACTCTGCAGCCTTAGCGGTACGTTCTTTTAAAGAGTTAGATTCTGCACAAGCGAAAGCAAAAGAATTTATAGAATCCAAAGAGCGATAAAAGGAGTACACATTATGAATATGTCTAGTCACGGATTCCTCGATGATTTTGCCAAGATGATACTTGCATATTGTAATACAGCCGTAGATAATTTGCTCCCACCTGTATTAGCATTAATGTCTGTTATGCTCATGTGGAATATTATTACAAATTGGGATCTATACTGGGGTAAACAAGATTATAGTAAACTAATCCCCTTATTAATTACAGCTACATTTTTTGTATTTTTAGCCAATTCCTGGGGCTATGTTCTTAATACAGTCTATGAATTTGGTAGTGAAGTAGCAATTACTGCAAGTGCAAATAATGTAAAAGGTGAACTTGTAATCGATGATAAAAGTAAATTTTTAACTACGGTTACACCTTCTATGATCGTCAATGAAGGAGTAGATAATGCAATTATCGTATTTAAAGGCCATGTATTGGGGATAACACCTAGTGAAGTAGAAAACGATAATGAACAAAAAAAGGATGCTGCTAAACAAATTGCCAAAACAATGGAAGCTGGTATTAGTGGTAATGTGATGAGTGGTTTATTTTATGCTTTCATTACGTTACTCCTATTTGGGTTTATTGCAATTTCCTATCTATATACTGTATTAGAATTTTTTATTATAGGAACCATATCAATGGTGCTTTTACCATTTGGTTTATTAGATCGAACGAAAGCTGTTGTAGATAAAATACTGAACTACTTTTTTGTATCGGCTATTCGTATTGCAATATTCTTATTTCTAGTACTAATAATTAATCCAACAGTAAAAAATGCCTTTAAAAATGCTAAATTTATAGAAAGTGTTATGGGAATAGATACTTGGGCTGCTTTAATTTCTCTATTTGCACTAACGTTTTTAGTATTTAAAACTCCATCATTTGCAGCTGCTTTGTTTAATGGGGCCATTAATAGCCCACCTAGCTTAACAGGGATAGGTGTACAAGCTGTACAAACAGCGATTATGTTAAAAACATTAGGTGCTAGTAAAGCCGCTGCAGCTACTAAAAAAAGTGGTGAAAAAGTAGTTGAAGAAGGTGTAGAAAATAGTGTAAAGGCAGGTTCACAATCTGGATCTGCTGCGATTGATACATCCAGAAAAGATGTTATTACAGATTCTAGTACAGATTCTTCTAATAAAAAAGGCAGCAATAACCAAAATAACACTACACAAACAGAAAATAACTCTGCAGGTGATACAGCTACACAAACAGATACTGTAAGCAATAGCACAGATAACACTAAAAAAGATACGGTTACTGATTCTGGAAATATACATGATACTAGCAGTAAAGATGATAATACCTCTACAACTTCATCTACTGAATCTAATGCTGATTCTTCACATCAAATAGTAGATAATTACTATGATACAAGCGATGGTTCAGTAAAAGATGATAACTATTCATCATCTATGGATAGTTATCATAATGCAAGTAATAATCAAGATATGGTAAATGATAGAATCCAAGCTGAACGCCAATCTATAGTACAACAAGATTCTAGTCAATCAACACAAAAAACGATTGATCATGCAAAAGATACCATTAACGAATTCAAAAAACTTGAATTAAAATCACAGGAAGAAGGCAAAGAATAATAAAGGAGAAGGAATAATGAAAAAAATCATAACCTTTATATTAGCAATAATATCGATACTGTCAATTTCTGTATTATTTACTGGATGTGGCACACAAACAGCAGATGATATAACAGGAGAATATATAAAAATAAAAGATGGAAAAGAGGTGAAGCAAGATAATAAACACTATTATCTTATGATTTTAGAAAAAGAAACTATTTATCAAAATAAACCTGCTACAGAAATGCGGTTTACAATTCAACGGTATAACCCAGATTTAGGTAAGTACTATTATGTAAATCGTGATTTTTATATAGATTCTAAAACACTACAAACATTTGATTCAGAAACTAGTACACTTATTGTAAAAGACAATAATCAAATTATTTTAAATGGAGCACAATATAAAAAAGTATCATCCACTACACCCAAAATAGAAGATACCAACTATACCGCTCATAAATTAATTGAAGAGTTAGTTAAAATCCCTAAATTTTACGAAATGGATGACACACATATATCCGATCCATTTAGTGGTTTTACTACAGAATTAAGACAATACATTAATTACTAATAACAGTGAAAGGGCAAATAATGAAACAACTACATAAAATTTTGTCCATTCTAATCTTAATAATGTCATTCTGTACTTGCATTGTATATGCTGATAGTATTCCTCATAGTAGCAGCGGTTGGTTCGGTGGCCCCGTTACTTCTCAATATGGGCCACGTATTCATCCTGTCACAGGAAATATTGATAGTTTTCATTATGGTATTGATTTAGGTATACCAGCAGGTGTAAAGGCACCTGCCGCTGCTGATGGTACAGTTACCTTTGCTGGGTGGTCTTATGGTTATGGTAATTATGTTGTAGTAGAAATGGCCGATGGAACCAGTTTTGCATATGGTCATTTAGACGATATATGGGTTAATGTAGGCGATATAGTAAAAAAAGGTGATATTGTAGGCCTTGTTGGTAATACAGGTGTATCAACTGGCCCACATATGCATATTGAGCATATTATTAATGGTGAAAGAGTCGATCCATATGACTTTTATATTAAAGCTGGTTGGACGTTAGATGGTGCTGTACCATACGAAATGGGACAGAAAAAAGGCGCCTTTAAAGATAAAGTCGTTGATTATCAAGCCTATTTTAATATGACATTTAAAGCTGCTAATGTTTTTGCTAATATATTAATTGCTATAACAAAAGCTATTAATCTTGTTCAAAAATATGCACTTAGCTTGTTGTTATCATTAATTATGTTAGATATTATCATCCGTTATACCTATGCTTTAGTAACTAAAAACAAACAGAATTTTATACAAGATTTTACCACTCGTTTAATTCACTATAGTATGATTACTATCTTGATTTTATCTTGGTCTACTATTGCAGAATTAATTAAGAATTTTACCTTTGAAGTAGCCGATACAACTTATACAGGAATTTATAATAATGAATACTTAATAGCTGATCCATCTGTATTGTTTTTACAAATAGGTTCCTTATACAAAGCATACATAGATCAAAGTACAATCAGTATAGTTACTATGGCTTCACCTAGTGTACAATCTGTACTTAATTCTATTCCAATTTTTAGTGAAATATTCTATTACTATTATGCATTAATTATGGGTATATTTACGCTCACAATACTATTTGCAGCATACATAGTCTGCTACATTTCTTGGAACTTTGTATATTTCTATTTAACTACATTGTTCTGTTTAGTAGGTTTACCATTTTCTGCCTTTAAAATCACAAAAAAACAGCCTGCCATGATGTATAAATCATTAGGCTTACAGGCCTTACATTTAGCTGTCATAGCTGTAACATTTAATATGATGTATACCTATATGACAACACTTTCACAAAATGAGGTCGGTATTGGTAGTCTTTTATATTGTATGGTACATATGGGCTGTCTAGCTGTATTCTTCCCAATAATTACAAGTAAATTAAATGGTGCCTTTTCTGGTTAAGGGGGTATATGATGAAGTCAAAAACAAAACACATAATTAAACTATCAATCTGTACCGCCCTTACCGTATGTATTTTAGCTATTCCAGCGAATACAGAAGCCCGTTTTAGAGGTGGTAGCGTAAAGGATAATAGCGTTATACAAGCCCTTGAAAACGAACTAGAATATATTAAAAGCCTAGTTAATATAAAAGAAGATATAACAGCTATGCAGCGTGAGTTATCGCAAGTCCTGGATGTAAGATCATTTATTAATGATTTAAAACAAGATTTTGTATCTAAAATCAATTCTACGTATCGTCAAGGTATATTTGCTTATGATAACCCTGTTAAGGTTATAGAAGAGAAAATAGGAGATTATACAGCTGTATTTACACGTGAAGCATTGAATAAAAGTGAGGAATACAATCAAAAGTTAGCCGATAAAACCGATTTATCTGCTTTAGATCGTATTACACAACTACTCAATCATAGTACAACGATTCTAAACAATGCTATAAAAATCACGGGTACTGTAGAAGATAAAGGCAGCATGGGTGCTTCACAAAAAGAAACAGTATTAGAAGCTACAGAAGCAGAGCAAAAAATCGATAATACCTCTATTAAGATTAATAAAACTATGTCTGATTTAATCAATGAAAATACAAAAAGAGAAAGTCAGCGTGAAACACAAAAAGCAGTTCCCTATTTTTCTAACCCAGAAGATCCAGATTATAAGAAAAAACGAAATGAAGAATTAGAGAAAATGGGGATTCATAATCATAGGTTACCATCCTTTACTAATGACTAAAACGGTATTTTATGATATAATGAAAAAGTATTAAAGGTGATGTTCCTTTCGGAGCGGCATTGGGCTTCGGGCAGGAAACGCAAAGCTGAAAGCAGGGCTAAACGGCTTCCACCCCTTAACCCTGTTTTGGTTTACTTGCGTGTCAATAACAATATTAGCATTAACAAGACAATTAATTCTGTTGTAGTCATTTTCATCACCACCTTTCCATTGAAAAGCACTCTCCAATGCAACAAAAAATAGGTATCTTGTCAATCCGTTATGGGTTGTACAGGGTACCTATTTTTTGTTATACTTTTTACTTTTTTAAAGGTGGTGATGAAAATGGCGGAAGAACTAAGCAAGTAAACGAAAACAAAGAATATCCTCATGGTCATATAGCCCTGTTTTTAGTTTTGCGTTGGGGGTAGCTCTGAAAGGAACATCTTTCATATAATAATGTGGCCACCTGGCGTGGCCTTTGCCCTCTTTTTCAAATATACAAAAGGTTATCTAATTCTATTAACCTATCGGCCCCCTACCTTGTTTCTTCTATCTATATTAAACAATAAAAAAGTATATAAAAAGATTATTTTTATATACTTTTATATATTTTTATGTAAAAAAAAGAAGCCTTGCGGCTTCTCTTTTTGTTAGAACTCCTCAATCAAAACGCCCTTTTCTGTTTCTGTATAACCAGAAGTAGAAAAATCATGTGCATAACCTTCCCAATCAATATATGGTGCTAATTCATCTGGGATTGTATAACATTCTTTTGCTAACATTTCACAATATTCAGCCATTGTGTAATTTTGCATTAAGGTGTACCTTTCTTTTTCTACAGCTTCTTTTGCTTCTTCAAAATCACTAGTTACTGAATTATATACCGCTATGAATAGATCTTCTTTATATTGATCATCTTGTAAATACTCTATATATTCGGCTAACTCTTGAATATCGCTATAGCTGCTATATTCATTAATTGGTAAAGACTCTAAATCTGTATGATTTTCTGTATCTGTAATAATAATTTCTTCTGGGTTTCCGATCTTAGCTAGAACTTTTTTCCACTCATCATAATCACAAGGAAAATCAACCCAACAACCTACCATGTTACCTTCGTTTAATTCGCTTAAATTTTCAACGAATACAGAGAAAATAGTGTTTGTTTGCATAATTTTTACCTCTTTCTTTAAATCCATAAGGCCCTTTGCCTTATCTCTATACTTATTATATCACTCATTGAGTGGTATTGCAATATATTTTTATGGTTTTTTATATATTTTTATATAAATTTATTTGCGCAGATCATGCTTTCCCCTGTCGATAAAAAACTTGTACTCACGGCAGTATATCTATAAAAATCAAAGGATCCAACGTAACAACAAGAAAGAAAATTTTAATAAGCCACATCTTCAAAACACACGTACCCTGGTTATCTAGGAAATTCTATATTTATCGATTCCGATACAAGCGCAGCGGTATTGTCAATCGATGAATGTAGAATTTGACCAACGCCCCCAAGATTGGGGGCTGGCGGTAGAGGGTTGAAAAAAAGGGCTAGACATGATGTATCATGTTTAGCCCTTTTTTCTTTTTATTTAGACCATTCTTCTATACAAGATTTAATTACATTAATAGCATTTTTATCAATTTTAATTCGTATAATAGGGTTTTGATAAAATAAATCTTGTTGTTCAATTTGTTCTATATGAACCTCTCTTTTATCAAAACTAATTAATTTAAGAATATCTTTATGTTGATTAATTAGTTCCTTTACTTCTTTCTCAAATTTAGCTCGATCTGCTTCGTTTTCTATTAAATTAATTCTTTTTTCTCTTTCAGCTTCAATTTCTTCAATAGTAGAAAATGTAGCTTTACAATCAGAGGTTAAGTAGTTTTTATGGCCCCAGAAGATACTACCATCCTTTCCAGTGCGTTTAACCAGTTCTTGACCACACTTAGGACAAATGATTTGATTCTTTTTTTCTTCAATTAAATTACTTTGAGTTGCTTCTACATCAATAGTATCAATTTCATCATTACATTTATAATGCTGCGGTTTAAAAGAGAATTCTAAAAATTTAATTACCCTTCCATCTTTTATTTTATTTACTTTTAAGTCTATAAAATTGTCAGAAAGCTCTTTTAATACTATCGAAAGAATTTTATCTGTAATCTTTCTCATAGTATATGATTCTGGAACATTCAATAACCGTTTAAATTCATCTACTGAAACTTTATAATAACCAGTATGTTTATATTGTTTTAAGAGTCTAAACATATGTTTAGAATATGTAGAAGATAGCTCATTAAATTCTTGTAATTCAAATAATGTAAAGTTTTTAGAAAGATTGTTCAAAATATAAGAATAATCGCTATTAGTATTGATAGTAACAATTTTTTCATTTACATGAATTTTATAACTAGTAAAAAGAATAAATTTTTCAATTTTATTTTTATCTCTGGTTTCTAATCTTAACCGTAATAACTTGTCATAGACAGATTCTAATATTTCTTCAAACTTTTTATTTGATTCAAAACGATCTGGAATTATTTTTTTTATATCATTATAGGAAAGTGTTATTTCACCAGTTCCTTTATCTTTCATCAATAAACATAATGAGAAAAAAATATTTAGCTCTCTTTGTGAAAAATCATTAAAGGCTATTAAATTCATATCATTGTGATATTTAATCATAAAAGTATACCTTTGTTCTATCTTTGCTAAATTATTCATAAAAGGCCCACCTCTTTTTTAGGTACCCTTTTTATGCTAAAGTATATATAAGGGTACTTGTGAAATATATTTATCAGATTGCACTTTTAATATATACCATAAGTCCCCTTGTAGTCAATATAGAGGGGACTTATAAGTCCCCTCTATTTTCACTATAAGGGTACCCATTATACAGAAAATGGGTACCCTTATAGTGAAAATAAGAAATAAGTCGGAAAATGTCCTCTTATAAGTCGGAAAATGTCCTCTTATAGGTCGGAAAATGTCCCTTTATAGGACCTATAATGCAGAAAATGGGGCCTTATAATGCAGAAAACGGGGACCTATAATGCAGAAAACGGGGACCTATAATGCAGAAAACAGGGACCTATAATGCAGAAAACGGGGACCTATAATGCAGAAAATGGGGACCTATACACCTCATGAAGCTATATAAATACTGACTTTATAAACCCTCTAAAAGAAATAAAAAAGAATAAAAGTAATTTAAAAGAAAAAAAAAGAAAAAAAAAGAAAAAATACAGAAAATGGGGACTTAAATGAAATTTCAATGAAATAAATTTTTATTTTTTTTCTTTATTTGTATGAGTCGGAAAATGTCCTCTTATTTAGATCAAATAACAAATTGCAGAAAAAGGGGACCTATACAAACAAAAAGAAATATCCTCTTATTTAGATTAAGAATCAACTGCATAAAACGGGGACATATAGCAGATATACTTTTTATCGTTATAACTTGATAGGTCGGAAAATGTCCTCTTATCATTAATCAACTAATCAAAATAAAATGTATATCTGCTATTTAATTATCAATAAAATGTAAAAATTTAACCCACAAGCGATTTTTATAATTCTGTAGTGTTATTTATCATAAAGATTATAAAAACTCCATATAGAGCAAATAAATCAATTTTAGTCGTTAATTTATGATTAATTTTCAGATCATCCCCTACCGCCTGCCCCATTCTTTGGGGCGTTGGTCAAATTCTACATTCATCGATTGACAATACCGCTGCGCTTGTATCGGAATCGATGGATATAGAATTTCTATGATCGCCAGCGTACGGTAAACTTATTATGATAATTTACTTGTTTGATGAATTAAACTACCGTATAATATAAGTGCATAATTTTTACAAGCACATATTAACTACTATTTTTACTAGCTAGTTAATATGTGCTATTTTTTTATGTCTTTTTGCAGAAAATAATATAAATAAATAAAAATATATATATTTATATAAAAATATTATTTACATAACACCCATTGGGTGATATAATATAGGTATAGAAAAAGGTACCTATTCTATTAAGGAGTTTGTTATGGATAAAAATATATTTAAAGAAGCTCGGCTTGCAGCAGGTCTTACCAGGGCGGCTATGTCAGACTTAATGGAAATTCCATTAAGAACATTAGAAAATTGGGAATCTGGTAATCGTATTCCACCTAAATATGTGGAACGCTGGGTGTTAAAGGAGTTGAAAGAAATTGAATCAAGAAATCAATCTGAATGAAAAATTACAAAAAGAGTTACGACAAAAAGAATTACTATTCGTATTTCCTTTATTTATTGCTTTCTTTGTCATTACTACTTTTTTAAACCATCCAGTTGTTAGAATTGCAGTAGCATTAGCGTTTGTTATCTTATACGGAAGAAAACGTTTAGAATTAAAAAAACAAGGTTTACAAGGTGGTAAGTTGATGAACCTACTTTTTGATCATTGGAAAGTGTCATTAACAATATTCATTGTGTTTTGTATTATAATAGCTATGCCAGCTTTATAATTAATATAGCGTATCTAAAATTTATTTAGATACGCTATTATTTTTATATAAAAGTATATAAAAATAATATATAGTGATTATTAGAAAAAGTTACTACGGTAACTATTTTTTTTTATCTAAAAATGTATGCTATTATAGAAGCAAAATAATAACTTGTTTATTTATTCGCAAAAGTATATTACATATACACTTTTTGAGAAATCTGAAAAAGTGTCTTGTTTTATTTTGCGAAAAGGGGAATGTATGAGTGCAAATTTTGGATATATTCGTGTATCAACAAAAGAACAGAATATAGATCGTCAAAAAGAGGAATTAATAAAGCAGGGTGCAGATGAATCACGATTGTTTATTGATTATGCTACAGGGAAAAATACAGATCGTGTAGCGCTGCAGCATTTATTACAAGCCCTACAAGATGGCGATACTCTATATATTCATGAGTTAGACCGCCTGGGGAGATCTAAACGGGATATTATATCTGTATTAAAAGAAATACACGAAAAAGGGGTTACTGTACGTATTTTAGAGATTCCTACAACGTTAATAGATCTATCTTCTTTTGGTGATTTAACAAAACCAATTATGGATATGATCAATAACTTATTGATTGAAGTATATGCTACGCTGGCAGAAGCAGAATTAAAGAAAATGCAAAAACGCCAGAAAGAAGGAATTGAAGCAGCACAAAAAAGAGGAGTTAAGTTTGGCCGCCCTAAACATCAAATTGATAAAGGGTTTATTAAAATCTATAATCTGTGGAAACAAAAAGAAGTATCATCAACTATGGCGTGGCAATTATTAAGTTTAAAGAAAGATACATTTTATCGATTAGTTAAAGAATATGAAGCAGAATTGAAAAAAAAGCCTACTAAATAGTAGGCTTTTTTATTTTATATAAAATAATATTTTTATATAAAAAAGTATAGTTTTATATAAAAATATAGTGTATAATATAGTTATAGAAATAATGTATATAGGAGGAAGAATATGGCTACTTTAATGCAAAAAGATGTTTTATTAGAAGGTGTATTTCAAGCATTAGGATATGTCATTAATAAAAATCCTAATAGTAAAGACAGAGAACTTTTATTAGATTTGAAAGAAAAAATATATTGCTCTGCTCCAGAAGAATTGGATTTTAATGAGATGAGTCAATATATCAAACAAGTTATTGAAACATATAAAGGCTAAAATAATGATTGATGGTAATATAGAGAAACAATTAAAACAATTAGAGGTTTTCTCTGATCAAGAATTTAACGCAGCTTTCAAAGAGGTTTGGACAGATTTAATTAGATTTGCAAAACCTAACCAGGAAAACCCTGTAGGGATTGTTACTGGTGGTGCCCCTGGATCTGGTAAATCATCATTTATTATGGAAGCAAAAGAGAAATTAAATAAAAACATTATTATTGTTAATGGTGATGAGTTTAGAATATATCATCCTAGATTTAACGAAATTGCTAGTTTAGCAAAAGGTGATTTTCCAACTTATACAGGTTCTTTTTCTGGAAAAATGGTTGAAAAAGTAATATCAGAAGCTATAAAGCAGCGATATAACATCATTGTAGAGGGAACCTTTAGAACTGCTGATACACCAATTAAAACTTTACAAAATCTAAAGGCTACAGGTTATAAAACAATAGCTAAAGTAAAAGCTGTTAATGCAGATGTGGCCTGGCAATCTACAATTGATCGTTTTAATGATATGAAATCTATGGGGCTAGAGCCTAGAGCAGTAAATAAATTAGTGTTTGATAAAACGGTAAACGGATTAGCAGAAAATACATATAAAGTTGCTACATCTGGTGTAGTAGATCAGGTAGAAGTTTGGAATAGACAAATAAAATTATTTGATTCTAGGCTTGGTAATATACAAAATTTACAGAATATAATACAGAAAGAATTAGGTGTTCTTAAACAAGTTAGTAAACTTATGGGCAAAGAATTTTCTAAATAAAAATATATAAATATATATATATTTATATAAAAATATGGTATTATATAGGTGTAATAATTACTATGGAGGGTAGTTAGTATGATTATAAATATTGCTCATACAAAGGGCGGTGTAGGTAAAAGTACACTAGCAACAAATTTAGCTGTAGAGTTAAATTGCCCAATTCTTGATTTAGATAAACAAGGATCATCTAAATATTTTAATGAGTTAAGAGTGGAGAATAAAAAAACTCCTTTAACTGTTATTTTGGCACAAAGTAGAAATGATTTAGCTATTTTACAAGAGTATTCAGAGAGTCCTAAAAAACACATCATTATAGACAGTGGCGGTATGGATAATGATTTAATTCGTTGTGGTATTGAATTAAGCGATATTATTATTACTCCTGTAAGACCATCTAAAATTGAAGTCAAAGGGTTACAAGAATTTGTACAGATGATTAATCAATCATCATTTAATGCAAAAGATCACTATATATTACTTAATAATGTACAATCTCGCAGTATTAAAGATGTTGAGGATATGACAGATAGCATTAAAGGCGCAAAACTTAATTTGTTACATACTAGGATTGGATTAAGAAAACTATTTATGGATGCCTACGCAGAAGGTAAAAGTGTTATTGAGTTAAATAAATCATCCTTGGCAGCGGATGAATTACGTGTGTTAGTTAAAGAATTAAAAGATATTATTAAAAGAAAGGCTTAATCATGGCTAAGAAAGAAAATAAATTTGATATTTTGAATGGTGAAAAAAATTCGTTTGTTAAAGAAGCTAGTCAAACTGTAAATACACCTAAGAAAACCGTACAAAAAACTACTATTGACTTAACACAAGAAGAATATGAATTTTTGAAACGCCAAAAAGAAGAAAATGGTATGACGGCTCGTGGTATTATTCGTATGTTATTGCGTGATTACATGGACAAAATGAATAAATAGGAGTAATTAAGTATGGCTACATTAGTGGAGAAAGAAGTTTTAATTGATATTATCGGAAGTGTTGTAGCTTCTGTTGCTTATACAGTTGATGACGATAATCAAGATGTTCTTGCACTACTTCGTTTAAGAGGTAAGTTGTATGGACTGGATCCAGAAGAAGTAGATTACAAAAAAGAACTAGCATTTATTAAAGAAAAAAAAGCTATATTAGAAAGTATTAGTAACTAATATAACTTTTGTGGATAATATTTATTTTGGTTAGTGAAAAGAGGTATTATTATGGCTACATTTATGGAAAAGGATGTATTGATCGAAGTTATTTCAAATGTTGTAGGATCAGTTGCCTACAAAGTTAAAACTGATAATCAAGATCTTCTTGAATTACTTCATTTACAAGATAAACTATACGGTATGAAGCCAGAAGCTATAAATTATGAAAAAGAATTAGCATTTATTAAAGAAAAAAAAGCCATATTAGTAGGTATTTAATATGGCTGATATTCTTAATGAAATAGAAAAATTACAAATATTTACAGAATCCGAAGCTAATAAAGCAACGGAAGAAATTTGGGACATTTTAATAGCTAAACATAAGCATTTATCACCTGTCAAAATTCCAGAAGGAATTATTACAGGTGGTACGCCTGGTGCAGGTAAATCTGTTTTTGTGGAGTTAGCAAAAACAAGATTAAATAACAATTTGCTTGTTATTGATGGAGATCAATTTAGAAGATATCATCCTAATTTTTTAAAATTGCAAAAATTAGTTGGGGCAGATATAGCTTTTGTTACAGGGCCATTTTATGGGAAAATGGTCCGTAATATTTTAACAAAGGCTATGGAACATAAATATAATGTTATTATTGAAAGTACTTTTAAATCAGTTGATTCACCTTTAGATTATTTAAAAGCATTAAAAGCAGCTGGATATACAACTACTGTAAATATTATTACTGTAGATAAAGAAATAGCTTGGCAATCAACTATTGAAAGAAAAGAAAAAATGATAGCAGCTGGGGAACCATCAAGAAGTGTAGATAGAAGCTATTTTGATCAAACCGCCGCTAATTTAGCTGAAAATGCTGAAAAAGTTTATAAAACAGGCTTGGTTGATAAATTAGAAGTTAGAAATCGAACTACTAGATTATTTGATTCTCGATTGAATGATATAAGCCAGTTACAAAACATCATAAAAAAAGAATTAGGATTACTAAAACAAGTAAGTAAACTTATAGATAATGGTATGTCTAAATAAAAAAAGAAACCTAGGTTGGCAGACTTAGGTTTCTTTTTTTGTAAATCTTTTATTAGATTTACACTTGTTAATTCTTAATGTAAATAATTATAGCAAATTAATGAAAAAAAATAAAATGCTTTATTTAGATTTTTACATATATTATTGAATTATTTCAAGTGAATTTACAAAACTTTACAAATTGTAATTGTATATATATTCGATTATAAAAAAGGTAAGATATAAAAGTTTAGTATATTACCTCAATTATTTCATTATGTCAAACTGAATTATGACGACTAGGTTAGTATATATACAAACATTACTAAAAGTCAATATTGCGGGAATAGCAATTTATTAATACAATAAATGTATAGGAAATGATTTTATTAAAATCCTATTCTTTAAATATTTTGTATTATAAGAAAGGGGATGAGCTATTGGACGATTTACATTTGTTAATTCTTAATATAATTGCAAATGTGATTAGCTTTATCATTTGTAAACAGTTAGGTTAATTAATGTATAACTCTAGTCTTGGTAAGTTGGCAGACTTTCAATATTTATTAGAGTTATCATTATATTAGACTAAAAATAACCTGGAATTTCTATTCCAGGTTATTTTTCATTTAATGACGTTTTTTATTAGTAATAGAAGCGACTTCTTGATAGTCAGATACCCATTGATCAATAAATGCTTGCTGCTGCGTTACATCAGATAGCGTTGTTTTAGCTATCAGATTACCAGCAGGGATTAGTACTGCATTTACATAATCAATATGGTTAGTCTGACAAATAGAAGAAATGTTAGCATAGTAAGAAAGACGATCTGCCTTGTTGTTAGTGTTTGTATAGATAGCGCCCATCATAAATGTAAGTTGCTTAATAAGATCTGCTTGTTTAGGTATAGGAACAGCAGCATACTGTTTCATAGTTTCTAGCAACAAATGGATCTTATCTAATTGGTTTGTCATACTATACACTCCTATATAAAAATATATATTTTTATATTTTAAAACATAAAAAAGTATATAAATAATATTTTGGTATAAAAATATTATTTATTTTTCTTGCCAGAACCCCATTCTTTATAATCACATTTTGGGTAGTTAGAACAGCCTTTAAACTGCCATTTTTTACCATCTTTTTCACCTTTGCGTGTGATTAATATACCTTCACCACATTTAGGACATTTAGGCCCTTTTGGCTGCGGTTTATTTTTACCTTCAATGTATTTACATTCTGGGTAATTAGTACAAGCCCTAAATTCAAAGGTTTTACCATCTTTAGTGCCTTTTCGTGTAATGATGAATCCTTTTTTACATTCTGGGCAGATTGTATAGTCTGGTGTACCATCTTTTTTGACATTACACATAAAATTACATTCTGGATCGCTGCACTTGTAAAAATCACGATCTAACTTCTTAGAATGTAATTTATGTAAGTACCCTTCATGACATTTAGGGCAAGGATGATCACGATTAAATAATGCTTCCTTAGCGTACTTTATTACATCTGTATTGTTAATAACAGATGATACAAAGTCTTTTGTATCAGAAATAATATCCTTGATAGATAATGATCCATTTTCTATGGCAGATAATTTATCTTCCATATCGGCCGTAAATGTTGGCTCTAATAAAACGATTGGAAGGGCTGTAACCAGGTTAGCCCCTGTTGATGTAACATGAATGGCTTTCCCTTTTTTATATAAAAGAGGGTTTTTAGGATCTAATAATTCAGAAATAATAGTAGCTCTAGTCGCTGGTGTTCCTATACCTTTAACGCTTTTTAGCGTTTGTAGTTGGCTTTCACTCGCATTATAAGCGTATTTATCAATGTGATTCATAGCGCTTAATAATGTACCTTCTGTAAATGGTTTAGGCGGTTTTGTTACATGATCGGTAACAAATACATCTTTTAACGTAAACGTATCACCTTGTTCTATAGGGAAGGGGATAGGTTCTTCTGCATAGATTTCTTCTGGTGGTAGAAGATCAATATACAAAATCTTATACCCTTCATCTCGTACCTGCGTTTCAGATAGCTTCATTGTATATGCTGTATTAGCTACTTCAATAGTTGCTTCCAGTTTTTCTTTTACAAGTGGCTTTGTATAATGTGCTGCCAGGTAGCGTTTGGCCACTTCTAGGTATACAGTTTGCTCATCGGTTGAAAACGTTTCTAATACCTCTTTAGTTAGTTCTTTTACAGTCGGGATAATAGCATGATGGGCTGTTACCTTGCCTGTATTATATACAGGTTTTTTGTCTGTTGTGAATACAGATTCATCAGTAACAGCAACGGTTACACGTTCATTAGATAATAGATTGTGAATAATACCTGCAGCCTGTTCTTTTTGGCTGTCTGGTAAATATTTACAGTCTGATCTAGGGTAGGTAATGTAACCTTTTTCATATAAAGATTGCGCTGCAGCTAACGTATTAGAAGGGCTGATTGCATGGCGCTTATTAAGTTCTACCTGCAGTGTATCTAAAGAGAATAGAGAGGTAACAAAATGATTTGTTATTTCTCGCTCTAATTCTGATACCGTAGCTTCTTTACCTTCGATTTCAGATTTAATGCGATCGGCTAATTCCTTTTCAAAAATATCATCGTGTTCTAATGTAATTTTGGTTTTACCGTTTATATAAGCGTCTACTGTATAATACGTAGTAGGTACAAACTGCTCAATAGACATATCACGATCATATACTAGCT